>Ga0315279_10000200_pt1 | contig 129074 bp, 69 predicted proteins | sample YL17G06_20_MG_FD_203694 | JGI IMG/M metagenome (GOLD analysis project Ga0315279, IMG submission 203694) | Sediment microbial communities from Yellowstone Lake, YNP, Wyoming, USA - YL17G06_20 | ecosystem: Environmental > Aquatic > Freshwater > Lake > Sediment | place: USA: Wyoming | collected... | reverse complement strand
GTTTCAATAAAAGGATGTCATTGGATCCCTTTTTTTGTCAATACTTAATCTCCACACTTTAATGGGGAGCTACCATCATAATTTCTCATTTACTTAAAGTGTTTTTCTACTTTTGTCAGTCAATCAGCCAGTTTAGCATTATTTCCATTGCGTTGCTAAGGTGATCACTGGATAACAAGAATTCGTCCCTAAAAGTAAGAGGTACATCAGCATTGCTGACGATCCAGAGCCTGTATATTTCCCCAAGATAGAAGAATCCCTCGCCGTTTACAAATTCCTTTGGCAAAGCCCTCTGGTATCTTTGTCGGGCAAACTCCTGCTTATTGCGTATCCACGATCGCTTTTTATTGATAAACACATTAATAGCATCCATAGATGCTTTCGCAGGCGCTCTGACGATCAGACTGCCATCATGAGATATTTCCAATGCCAGCGTTTTTCGTTTTGATCTGATAAGTTTATTTATCTTAATTTCCATCTTTTCTTCCATAATATTCCGGCGGCGGTAATGAATTCAAATCAATACGTTCAGAAGCCGACAATATCTCTATTCCAGACAATCTGCCTTGTTCATCTAAGTCTATTGTAATATCCTCATCAACATTCTTACAAATAACTTTTTCTGCATTTCCAAACTTAATGTATAGTATATCATATTTTGGATCGTAAGATATTCTCATTTTATGATTCTTTCACTACTTTTATTAAATCTTCTTCGGTTATCTCAATAGGTTTTAAAGTTCCTCTTTTTGAGGCTGTAGTTTCGTATGGGAAAATATCAATAGTGATCAAGAAAATCGTTTTGTTATTATGGATTACAAACGGAGTAGATTGCGTTTGATTGGCTAATAGAAACTTTGGTTCTTCTTCACAAGTTTTGTAGATAACCAAATACCCAAATGGTTCGTTATAATCTCTTGTGTATGTATATATTTGATTAAATCCTGTAGCGATATATGACTTCCCTTTACTTTTCTCAGGATTGAATATCTTAGCATCAGCAATTAATGGTTCATCACCTTTTTGAATAGAAACCAAATCTGCTTCACCTGATACTGAACTAGGTTCAATCATGAAGTTCAACCCTTGATCGTAAAGGTATTCATATAAATGCTCTGCCAATTTCCTTTCTCCTTGCTCAGATAGCTTTATCAGATTATCAGTCTGAAACCATTCGCATTTATGCTTATAGCGACGTAATAGAGCAAGAATAGCTCTTTGGTCGTCTATATGTTCGTCAAGGTATTCATAAAGAGGATCAACAAATACATAACAAAAAGGAGAAAAAGCCTTTTCAGATTTACTAACTGCGCTTCCATAAAGTGTATTTATCTTAGCTTCAATAAGAGCGTCACTGGATTCAATACACTTTCTTATGAGAAAATAAGATAAAACTGTGTTCCGTAATTCATCAGCATATCCTGTTATTAACTTTTCTTGGACTATTTTCTGAGCAATACTTTCCATATCAGGGTGGCGACGTCCCAAATCCTCAAGTATGCCTACAAGAATATCATAGCTCTGGAGAAATCCCCAAAACTGCTTCAGAATAGTATGAAATCCAGATGTCCCAATTCCAGCTGAACTCAGCTTTTTTACCCGCTTCTCTAATTTGTAACGTAAATTTTGAAGATATTCACCGTCCATAACTCACCTCAGATTTAATTATAGAATTTAATTTGATGAGCAAGATTTATGGAGTAGCATGGCTTCAGCCTGCGTTAAAGACTATATTGTGCTAAGAACGCAAGCTAAAGCTGTGCTACTCCATCAATGTCAATTTTTTTACTTTACCTGTCTGAGTTCCTCAAAATCACGTCTGAGATTCATACTCATAGCATGAGTATCCATGCTGTGAAGGACGAATTTTGCGCCTTCCTGTATCCACTTTGACGTCAACTTTGTGTCAAAGAGATGGATCGCTACCGCAACGTTACGGGAATTGCAGGTGCTTATCACTCGCTTAATCGCCATCTCGAATTCGGGTCGTGTGTACTGATTCGGTATGCCCATTGATACGCTCAAATCGTTAGGTCCGATGAATATAACGTCAATACCTTCCACGTTGAGCATATCTTCAAGAGACATAAGCGCAGGCATACTCTCTATGCCGATCATTACGATATTATTCTGATTTATGCGTTCGAGGTATTCCTTAGTCTCCTCAGATGGAAACTCGCCTATGTCCATAGCCATATCAAGCAACATGCCTTTCAATGGTCTCCATCTTGCAGCGCCGACAACTTCCTTCACTTGCGAAACTGTCTCGCAATACGGTGCAAGTATACCCTGCGCCCCGCCATCAATAGCCATAGTAACATAATGTGATGATGGAATAGGAATCCGAACTATCGGGACAACACCAGCACGACTTAACGCCGAACACATATCCGCCACTTCGCCACGACTGAAAGCAGAATGTTCAGTATCAACTATGGCATAATCAATACCCGTTCCAGCAAGTACGCCAGCCCATCGAGGATTACGTGCTAACCCAAGCATTGTTCCAAATACCGTACCACCGCTTTTAATTTTATTTCGTAATTCTTCACTATTCATTTTTATTCTCCCAATATTTTTACAGAGGCATCCAAAACTATCATTGTTACGAGTTTTTCAGTTAGCGTTGTAGAACATGCTTTAGCTTGTTAAATTGTCAATTAAATTCACAAAACAAGCTGAAGCATGTTCTACTTATGCTATGTTCGCTTCTTATCTCCCTGATTAATTGTACTGAATCCAATCCCTTTAGAATTTCAGCATTTTTTAATGTCCAAGCTCTTAAATGATCAAGTGTCTGGTGTAATCTTTGTTCCCTTTCAAAAGATAATTGTTGATATGTTTCATAAGGAAGTATTACCGCTATAGGTTGCTCATTTTTAGTTACTAGAGCAGACATTCGCTTTTCAGATATTTTATCTAGTATATCATCCAAGTTATTATGCAATGATGTCCGACTTATAGTCTCCATCGTTTTTGGCATTTTATACAACCCCCATTAGAAATTATCATTTCTTATCACTCATATATTATTTTCCCCAATTCCAGACCTATCGAGAACCTTTGTGTAGTATCGAGATATGGATGCAATTCAAAGGCATGTTCGATTCTGACGTTCATCTTCGGTGTGAGCGAATATTTTACACAAAACCCACCGGAGAAACCTAAAGGCTCATCTACTGCAATGCGCTTCTGCATTCCGGCACGCACCAATAACGATACCTTGCCTTTCTTTTCAGGCAGACCTTCTGAGTAATTAGCGACACCCTCATATTTTTGTAGTGCGAAAACTCTCTCCTGTATTTTCCTCTTTGCAAAGAAGCTGGATGGGCTGAAAACCGACCATTCCGCACCGAAATATAACGTGTCAAACTTTCTCTCCTGTTCATCCAGATCAAACGCCAGTGTCAACCCCATAGTAGGTTTATTGATAACAGAATATGCAGTTCCAAACCTCACCTTTTGCCTTGCTATCTCTCTATCGCCCGCGCTGACTCCGCCAACGTTTTCCACGAATAACGCAACAGATGCCAGACTTTTAATATTGTATAATGCCCCTATGTCAAACCCTAATCCTCTCACTGATTCGTCCATAGGATTCATCTTTACTGACGTTGTGCCTACGGATGCGCCAACAGAAAATGAGTTTACGAGGTTAATCCCATAAGATAAGTATATTGAGGAATCCTTGCGATTGAAACTCCCCAAATCTTTCCCTGACTGATCTCTCCGACTCATATTACCGTAGTTGAGAAAAGAGAAGTCAATGCCCGCAGTTCCCCATTTGCCTGTTGGGTATGCGTAAGCAAGGTGACTCTGGTTTATATCGCTATCGAAGCCATAGCCATATACCGGGGCATAAGTAGCGATTGCTTCTTGATTAAGCATAAGCGCAAGCCCTGCAGGATTCCACGATATAGAGTTAATATCATCTGCCACCGCAGAAAAAGCGGACATACCCATAGGTCTAACGCCGTCTTTTGGCTCTAAAGTTGCCGAAAATACAAGCGTAGAACAGAGCAATATACCGATTATAATACATAAGACAATTCTTATATATCTAAACATTATTAAACCTCCTTTATCAGTTTAGGCACTGTAAAATATATAAACACCCAGATAATCCTATGTATCCGCACGTCTATGTAATCGCTCATAAAAGCTTTCCCTCTTACCGATCATCAGGATATAAACTATATCTTCCTTGTCATAAATCTCATAAGCTATTCGATATGATACTCCATCATGACTTAAATCTCTACGCCAGAATCCTTTTAATGCTCCTTTTAATGGCTTTCCATTTTTGTACGGGTCATCTGCAATAGCAAGAAGATGCTCGTTGCGTATTATTCTCCTAAACTCAAGAGCAAGTTTACCTAATTCTTTGTCTACCTTAGGATGGAAGCGTAATTCATACATTCTTAAATGACTCCAACTCATCAAACTTCAAATACTTTCCTTTTTTTACATCATCACTTCTTTTTAATAGCTCCTCTTTGGTGATTTCTTGTTCGATTTTTTCAATCTCTTCTGGTGTAAGTTGCTTAATAGCCTCTATCAATTGTTCAATGGTAATATTCATTGATACTTTTCTTCTCATTTACTTTTTCTCCTATCAGTATTAAATTCTCTAATTTATTAACTATCACCATCCTGCTATCTTGATCGTCTGTGTAAATGTTGTCCTTGAGCCTTTTGCCTCTATATGTGTTATGTATACACTGCTCAAAACCTGTTCACCTGCTTCATCAGTGCAATCCCATTGCAAATTGTTCTGACCGATTGCTGTTGTTCCTTCGAGTTTTTTCACCAGTCTTCCATCCATGCCAAATATCCTTACAGTAACGCTGTCTGCTGATTCTGTAAGTGTATAGGCAAAGTTGGCGCCTATCTTTGGATCAAACGGGTTTGGATAGCAATAGACGTTTATAAGCGTAAGTTTTCCAGTTACGTCAAAATTAGAGGTAACTGTAGCCTGATTTTCAACCATATCCTTTACTGAAACCTGAATCGAGTAACGCCCTAGAGAGAACTTTCTCGGAGGTATGATGGATAATTTGTTGTCTTTGAGTGCTGAACCCGTTTCAAGTTTCTCATCGTTCTTTGTTCTTCCGTCACTCGGCGGAACGAGAAATGTAACTTCTATCTTCTTTACATCAATTCCGCTTCCGTTATCATCCAGTGTTGCAGTGATGAGATCGTCAGGTTCAGCGTATCCAATTGGGAGTAAGTCCTTAATCGTCGGCGCTTCATAATCGCCAATGATGCTGAATATCCCTGTTTTCATCGTTGACACAATTACGGAATTGTCCTTTGCATTTACGCCAGTCAGATAGTTCCATCTCTTACCATCCCAGAGATACATAGCCAGCTTAGACTCATCCTCACCCACGATTTTCGAATCGCTATATTTTAGAGTGATGGTTATCGGTTTTAATAACTCTTTATCAAGGCTGAATTCTCTAGCAATTATACACTTTTTAAGTCCAGCTTGAGGTTCTGGTATTATACTTGGGATAGTTATGCTGACGTTCGTACCCGATGACACAGCACCAGCCGGGAAGTATATTGACGAACCATCACCAAGCAATATTTCATTCTCTCTCGTTGGGTCTATCGGCACCAGCAATGACCTGACTATTGCGATGGTTGTAACAGGATAGGTCGCTATATTCCCCGCTTTATCTGTCGCAGATATATAATAATCCACACCAGCTGATGAAAAAACAGTGGATGGTATTTCACCTCTATATACGTTTGCAGGCTCCTTTGCCATATCTTTATCAAGATATTTGCTTTCACCGTGTTTGCGATAATAAAGCTTCACCTTATCAAGTCCGCCAGCATCATCCACAGTAGCATTAATATCCACGCTCATGATCTCTTGCTCAAGCAGTGCAGATATAGGCTTGTGGGTTATAGATGGAGGCTGATCATCTGCGATAGATGCAGATGTTTTGGTATTCTTTTCCTCGTTACTTGCATGGTCTGTTGCCCTGACTGAGAACTCGTACGTATTACCATCCGTCAGCGCCGATGAAGTCCATTCATAATTTGTTCTTCCGTCACTCGGCGGAACGAGAGTGGCTGATTTATCTGCTGTAATGGTAACAATTGTTTTGGAGTAATCAACACCGCTTCCTTTGCCATTGTCCCAGTACACGTTATATTTAACTACGTCGTCTGATTCAGATGCCGTCCATCTTACTTTTATCTTTCCGCCGGGTTGTGGCAACGATTCCACATTAGTCACTGATTGTGGTGGCTGATTATCAATCATAAATACCCCAATGTGAGAAGCATCACTGCTCCAGTTACCAGCTTTGTCAACAGGTCGAATGTGGAAATAGACTTTTGCGTAACCTTGCTTTTGCAGATCAGTTGGTTCGTAGGTTAATTCTGTTGTTGTCGGGTCTTTTATATCAACGGTTTCGTCAGGCAGCGTTTTTGGATCACTATCCCATACTACTGAGTATCCGGCCAAACCGCTTATAACGTCCTCAGATGACGACCAATTAACCGTTATCTTCGTCTGACTTGACCATACGTCCAGTTTGTGAGTTGTGCTTGACAATCTTGTAACAACGCTTGGTGGTGTAGCATCTGCCCTTGCGCTGACAATATTCGTGTTTTCTTCTTCATTTCCAGATTTATCTTGACACCTGACAACGAACCTATAAACGATCCCGTCCCTCAGTTTGTCTGATGTCCATTTTGTTCCCGGATCGTTGATACGGGCAAGTGGAGACGAAAAATCAATACTTGCCTGTGTATTGTCCCAGTAGATGTTATATACAGTAGCGTCTCTAGATAACGAGAGTTTCCACACTATCTCTATACGACCACCTGACAAATTCGTAGCAGTGACGTCAGTTGGTTTCTCTGGCTTTATCGAATCTGCCTCAACTGAGACAAAAGCAGTATTATTTTCTTCATTACCTGATTTATCAATCGCTCTAACTGAGAATTTATATATACCTTCACCAAGTGATGTTGATTCCCATGAATTTCTGGATGCGTCAACGGAATCATACACAGTCGAGTAATTTATCGTACCGCCACCGTTATCAGTATAGATATTATACTTACCAACATCAGTAGATTTTGAGAAATCCCACGTCAGCTTGACTTTTCCACCGGGTGCAGGTATAGCTGACAATCTCGTTGGCAGAAGCGGGGGGAACGGATCATCTACCAATACAGAATACGGCTGTTTTGTCGGGTCCTGCTTTGGACTTGTGATCGTGTTTCCAGAATTGTCTGTCGCCTGTATGTAGTAATAAGCGTTGCTCTTCATCAAAGGTGATGGGATCGTAGCTGAATAGCGATTATTGCCCAAATCTTTACAAATTACGAACCCAAAGTCTTTATCACCTTCCAGCTTGTAATAGACTTTAACCTCTTTTATTCCAGTCCGATCTGTCACGTCTGTGGTAATGACTATCGGGTCTGTTATTAATACTTTCGTGAGCTTTGATGGGTCATAGGTTATCTCGGGCGGTAAAGTATCAACGACAAGGAACGAATGCGGTAGCTTATCGGGATTGACCGCTGGATGTGTAGTCACGTTCCCGGAGTTATCCATAGCCTTTATATAATATTCTACACCGGTAGGAATAACCTGACTTGCAGGAATAGTTCCAGTATAAAGCGATTTTGTCGCAGTCTCGATCATAGGCGCAATTTTGAAGCTATCCTGTCCAGCAGGTCTGTAATGTATTGAAACGTCAGTTACCTGAACGTCATCTGTAACAGTAGCATTTATTATAACCGGAAGTCCTGCCTCCTGTGCAGTAGCAATCGGCGAGTGTTGTATCAGCGGTGCAGACGAGTCGAATATCACGATTACACGAGGAGCGTTCGCTGGATCAACAGGTGGTTCTGTTGCAAAAAGCCCTTGAGAATCACTCGCCCATATATAATACTTAACCTCGCCTATTTGCTTCTGACCGGGGATATTTGCGGAATATATGTTTCCCTGTAACATGTTTACGCTGTTAAACTCAGTATCCGTTATACTCTTGTAATACATGATTACACTATCTACTTTCACGTTGTCTGTAACTTTCACTTGTATTGAAATATCCTTATTCACTTCCTCTTTGGATGGGGCAGACGTCAATTCGATTATCGGCGGTGTAGTATCAACAACAGTGAAAGCATAAGATACTGTTGTATCAGGTGACTGTTTTGATGCGTCTGACGCAGTTATGACGTAATCTACCTTGCCGGGCATAAGGACGTTACCCGGTATATCTACGCTGTAATAAGAGCCAACCTTCGTCATCTTTACCTCGATGAACTCAACTTTACCGGGTAGTCTATATTTGAACGTTACGTTTTCAACACCAACGTTGTCTGTTATTGCCGCACCAATTGTTACTGGTTTGCCAGCCTCCTGACCATCCTTAATAGATGTATGAGATATAACAGGCGCCTCATAATCCACAAAGGATAGATCGTATGGCTGTCTTGACCCACTTATCGGTGATGTACGCAGGTTTGATGATGTATCATAAGCTTCTATGTAGTAATTCATAATGTCTGGTAAATCCAAAGCCGGTATACTTGCAGAATAAACTCCTGCGGTAGCTGTACTTCCCGTTTCGGCAGTCATGTCCACTCTAGTATAATTCCTTTCTGACTGAAGCTTGTAATAGAGATATACACGGTCTATTCCTACAATGTCAGTTATTTTTGCCGTTATCTTAGGTGCGGTTTTTACTGAGATTTCAGCTATCAGATCATGTATTATTTCAGGCGGAGTAGTGTCCACAACGGTAAATGAATTGGGATTGATCGGAGCATCTTTATATGGATGCGTTGACGATGAAAGTCCGTCGCTTGCGCTCAAGTAATAATCCACCCCAGCCTTTGTTACTACTGCACCGGGAATCTCAGCAGTGTAATAGTCACCAGATAAACTTTTCATCGGAACTTTCGTATACTCATTTGCTCCCTTCTTACGGTAATATAGATAAGCTTCAGTAACGCTTTTATTATCCTTTATAATTGCAGTTACAGACACTGGTTTCATTGCTTCACTATTGTTTCCAACAAGCTGAACTGAAATACTGGGCGGGGTCGCATCTACATTTATATTATCGGAGATCGGATCACTCCAATTCCCCGATATGTCCTTATATCTCACGTAGACAAGTCTCAAGCCATCGTCGCCTGTTCCACCATACTGTTTCAGGTCCCAATTTGTTACCTCAAATGATTGACTATCTTTTGGATAAGCCGAAGGTTCAGACCACGTATTGCCATCATTGCTTAATTGGTAGCTTACAACATCATTTGCGTTTGTTGCCGAAAGCTTGAGAATAACAATCAGGCTTCCTGTGATCTCGTCCCCATTATTGATCAATATGGCTCCCTTTGGAAGAGTAGCATCAAGAACAACGCTGGCACTGGCTTCAGTGGACTCATTCCCCATGTCATCCCTGAATTTTACTTTCACTACTTTTGTTCCATCTGCATCTGTAACTTTTATCTTCAAAACATTTCTAAAAGCTATCCAATTCCTTAGTCCGTTTTCAACCTCGTATACAGTGCCTATATCACCATCTACGTACATCTCTTTAGCGTCTGTTGCGGATATATTAATCGTCAGATTTTTCGAGTTGGTAATTCCTTGTTTATCTAAGCTTATTGAAATATTGGATGGCGGGTCATTATCCACTGTCAGAGGGTCTGACGTCTTTTCGCTTTGATTTCCCAACTTATATTTCAATACTAATCTAAGCCTAATAGACTTTACACTAAGTTTACCGAGAGTAAAAGAACCATTAATCAATCCTGTATCTTTCTCACACACTATTCCTGATAAGTTAATGTCAACCTTGTTATCATTCTCGTCCAGCAGTTCTCTAGTAACGATCTCGACGTCCTTTTCTGATTTTCCACTCACCTGAACTGTGTCCCCGTTCTTCACTTTACCAGTGACTTTGGGGGCAGATATGGTTAAAGATGATATGGTAACTTCTGACTTATAAGAAATACTGCTTTCTATTGAAGGTTGGGTTTCATTTCCCAAGTTGTCTATAAACCTTACGTAAACCTTTTTGGTGATGCCACCTGTGGAATTGCCACCGAATTTAGATAAATCCCAGTTCTCCCTTGAGGTTTTATATGGTTCTGGATCTGACCAGACATTATCTCCGTTGGAGAAGTGCATCTCTTTAACCCCGCTTTCATCCGTAGCAGATAATGTCAGTTTCACAAGCAGGGAGATTGTCTCAATTGCACCATCATTGATTGCGATAGTTCCCTTTGGACCTGCCGTATCAAGCCTAATAGTAGCAGTAGCAGGCGTAGCCATCCAGTTTCCAGCCGGGTCTTTATATTTCACAAATACCGTTCTAGTTCCATCAAATTCGCTTCCACCGATGTAGCGAAGATCCCAGCTCCTAGTGGTACTATAGGGCAATGGCTCAGACCACGTATTACCATCGTTGCTCAGAATCATTATCCCACCGGGTTCCATTCCGCTTCCGACGTCGGTTGCAAAAAGTGTAAGAGTAACTTCGTATTTTCCTGTTACTTCTTCACCGTTGTTTATCTTGATTGTGCCTGTTGGTGGTGTACTATCAACAAAAATCTCAGCCTTTATCGGGTCTGACCATTGTTCGAGTGCATCTTTATAACGTACGTATACAGTCTTTAGACCATCTTTTCCACTACCGCCATAAGTACTCAGATCCCATATTTTAGTCATAGTATCAGGCTTAAAAGACTCTGGATCAGTCCATATTTTTCCATCATTGCTTAACTGCATCTGAACGACTCCGCTCCCATTAGACCCATTTGCTATAAGGTCTGAAGCAGTCAGTTTCAGGTTGACTATGATAGAGTTAGTCGCCCTGCTTCCATCGTTTATCTCAATCGTTCCTTTTGGTGGAGTAAGATCAACAATAAATTTTAAAATTGTATTTGATTTTGTGATCTGTCCATTGTCATTGCTCGCTACACTCCAGTAATATACACCTTCTGGTAAATCCTTCCATGGATCCGAATCTGATATCTTATAGCTCATTGTTTTTCCAACGTCAAGGCTTTTCCCATCAAAAGGATTAGGGTCAGTATCAACGTAAAGCGTATAGTCAGCGTTTTCCATCCAGTGCCATTTAAAGGTAGGCTTACTGTCTTTGATGAAGCCAGTAGGTGAGATCGTCGCTATATCTGTTGGAGACCATGCTGTGAAAGGCAATATCTCACTAGATTGTACATCGCCTACTTTTATACCCCAATAGTAATCGCCGGGACTGAGTGCAAACTCTTTTCGTAGAGTATAACTCGTATCATTGAGTACGGAGATTGGTTGATACACTGGATTTTTGAATGGATTATTGTCTCTGCTGATGTAGATCATGTATGTCAGATCACGTCTATTTGTTGTCCATTTGAATGTTGGCGTTAAGGTGTTTATATCCCCAAAAGGCTCTGTCAGATGAAACTCCAACTTAGGGACATTCGAGGTATATCGTACGATGCTTCCTCCCGTGCCTACCACGATACCGGAATCTCTGCTCATGAAGTTCAGGGCATATAATGTACTGTTCGCAAACGGAACGGTATCAGCCTTCCAATATTCACCACCATCGGTCGTACTAAGCAGTATATTAGTCAAACCTGTCGAACCACAGATCCATCCTTCGGTACTGTTTATGAAATTTACGTCATACAAGGTAGCTAATCCACCACCGCCCTGCTTCTTAATGCCACCCTTGAATTTGTATAAAATAATACCGCCATCCCCAACGATCCAGCCAGTTTCAGCATTAATGAAAGATAGGTTATTGAGACGTAAGCTTGTTTCGGTGGGTAACGGGTCCCAATTCAATCCGCCGTCATTTGTGCTGATTAAGGTCCCGTTATCGCCAACCGCCCAACCAGTACTACTGTCAATGAATTGTAGTCCATAAAGGTTTGGATTCTGCCTTGTGTCCCAGTTGCGAGAAGACCAACCTGACCCGTTCCAATAATAGATTGTATTTTTATCCCCAACAACCCAGCCATGATTTGAATCGGTGAAGTATATAGCTCTGAGTACCACCCCTTGTGGGTTTGACATGACGATATCCCAGTCAGACCCGTTAGTAGTTCGGATGATAGTATTACCTTCACCGACAGCCCAGCCAGTGCTGGCATCAAGGAAGAAAACACCATAAAGGTCATTCTTTATCGCGCTATCTTGTTCAATCCACGTTGCACCGCCATCATCTGTATGCAGAATTGTTCCGTCATCACCAACGACCCATCCTTTCGATGGATCAATTTTGGAAAAGCAAACGTCTCTGAAATTGAAACTTATATCCCATGTCTTGGACCCGACGTCAGCAGGAATCCATTCCTGAGCAAAAACCCCTCCAACTATACAAGACATCAAGAACACCGTAATCGTTATATATAAACGTGCTTTCATACTGAAATCCTCCATTATATGGCTGGAAACTATATATTTATTATCGAAATAACAATATTATAAGTTCAAAAAATTAATGAAAAAAAATATAAAATTATATTACCATACCACAAACACAGAACGCAATAACAATGTTGAGGTTTATGGTTATCGGTGATCCCAACGCTGATAAGATGCAACGGCGTGCTTTGGTAAAAGTAATTATTCCAATTTAATCTTTACAGGAACATTTATCAATAAAGGAAGCGATACATCGGTCTGTCCATTGACACACCGATTATGCTCCATATACTGCCGATAATAAACTCACCAAGTATAAGTCCCAAGAAGAATGGGATAGCCTGACGATGTAGCTTAATTCCACCGGTCTTGAGGATAATCCACTTAATAACAAAACTCATCAATATTGAGAACCAGAATACGTTCATAGACCAACTGCTTGAGACAGCGTACCCCGCAGGATGGAAGGGCCACCAGAAGAATTTGATTCTCATGAACATCAAAATAAGAGTTGTTACAAATCCGACAACTGATGCGATGCTTGAACCATAATCAGGCGCCTGTGGTGACGATAATTGCCTTTGTAAGCGATTGAAAGGCTCCCATGCAAACCAGTCAGGTGCGCCTATATTATAAGATATGTGAATGTGCGCCCAGAAAGTTGACAATGATGACAATGGTACAGCGATAATCATGGCTATGAGCAGACGTCTGTTGCTCGTATGTGTTCTTTCGGCAAGCTTAAAACCCTCCAGTTGATGCGGCATAGGATGTCCTCTGTAAGCCCTGTTGAAGAAATACAGATAAGCGAACATTGTCAGGTTAGCAGGTCCAAGACGTCTTGTACCAAGTATCTTGGGAAGCGTTTGATCGGGACCGATAAAGTGCAAATCGTGAACGGGTGATCCTAGTTCTGCCCTCATCCTGCATATAGCTGTTGATATTGCATAGTAGATTATAAAGAATATGACAGTCACCCATATAGACATACCCGCCATATAACAGAAACCGATCAGATAAGCAAGTGCGCCAATCATTCCCAAAACTGCCCATCTGTAAGGCATTGGCTCATCTGCATCATCACTTGGTGAACCTTGTCCTATAACTCTTTTCAAAACTTTTGTCAGATGCTTGCGTGTCGTCCAGATCGCTATGATACAAAGACCTATATATGCACCAAATGCCTGCTCCTCAATGTAGGGAAAGCTAGGAAGATTTTTTAATCCCAATACTGATGACATAATCCTCTGCCATTTCCAGAATATATAGAAGAACCAGCACGAGAACGAAAGGTCCAGCGGGATGAAGAAAGCCATACCAATAGCAAAAGGGAATATCGCAACCGGCGTCCATCCTATGGCATCCCATGGCTTGGACGTGAGAAATGGCTGTATGTCATACAATCTACCACCGAAGCTAGGCACAGTAGGATATAAGAAATTCAGTCCATTGATGACGTCAATTGCACCGGCAAAGCCAAAACCTATCCACATAATTTTGTTTCTTATAAGTCCTGATAAACCTCCACCTGTGGTCATTTCAAGCGGTAACTGCATGACAGGATAGCTAAGTTTCTCCTGCTCTGTCCATTGCTTACGCACAATGACATTTATGCACAACATGACGAACAGCAGGCAGAATATGAATGAAGACCACCATAAAACTGGAGTCATCCAGAATTTTATGTTTTCCCATGTGTATAAACTTGACTCACCTTTGTAATAGTCGCTAAGTAGCTTTTTGTCTCTTGCTGATAACCAAGTAGGGATATATCTATGAAATAATTCTGCCCATTCGTTTTCAGGTGTCGCATACCAGAATGGGTGCGAAGGAAGGGAGACCAGAACCCTCATCATGTCGTGTTCTGCTATCGAGGAAGCTATCGCAAGCATCACGTAAACCGTCACAAGCTCACCTTGACTGAAAGTATATCTAGGCAGGATTTTCTTTAATAGCTGGTTTATGCAGATGAGAACGAAAACGTAAAAAATGACGTTAAAATATAGAGATACAGTAGTAGGAAACCCCTGCGCCCGGGAACCCATAAGCCAGTATGAATTAACTGGAATGATAAGTATGCCGATCAGGAGTGCGCGCCACGTAACCCCTATTGAGCGTTTGTCATATTGGTTTTTCAATATTTATCTTTACCTATCTGTTAGCAAACCAAACTACGTAATCATAAACATTTTGGTAGTTAGATGATTTCTTGTCTAATGCCTCTATATTACAAAGCGGATGAGCATACTTACGTTGACCAAATGTGACATTCACGATAACACCGTAAAGATCATCAACAACATCAATACCACGCACACTGATCCGATCGCCTATCTTCAAAGGACCTTCTTCGTCATCATCTTCAGAGATTCTTGCGTCGAAAGGAAACACCAATACTTTTTTCAGATACTTACTCCATACTTTCATGCAGGTATAATCATCATCTGGATCAATCCCTTTTAGCGCATTACCAATACGAACTCCTTGTTCACCAAGAAAATCCCAAGCATGCAGAGCAGATAATTCTTCAACAACTGACTCAACGTCATCTTCAGTATCTCCGGGTTTGGAAAGTTTTACCTCATCAATTGAAAGGTACATTCTGGTCCAATCAAGACCTTCTTCTTCACTGTCTCTAATATAATCTTCCGTTAAAGCTCGTAAGGTAATACTGTCCCACTCAATCTCAACCAATATCCCTTCCTTGCCTTCGTCAGATATTTCTGACACACGTCCCTGCCATCCGGCAATGGAAAGCGATTCCATATCGGGACACATTATTCCATCCTTTACAACAACCGAATCGCCATCTTTAATATTTGCATTTTTGCCCATTTTACATTTTTCCCCTTTTAAAACGCTAAAAAATAGCAAGAGGATTGACACGGATTAGACAGATTTTCGCGGATTTAATCTGTGTTTATCCGTGTGCTATTCCTGCTTAATTGCATTTAAACAATAAGATTAAACAACAACTTCTGCCTTTGCATCCGCCGAACGATATACTGCGACAAGCATTTTCAAAACATTGAGGCAGTTCTCAAATGATGAGATTGGTGTTTTTCCATTCAGAATACAGTCGGCAAAATGATAGAACTGGGTATCGGTATGAACGTTGCTAAGGTCAGGAGTAGTTGAAGCTACTCTACCTTCAGATTCCGTGCAAATACTGAATGGCCACATAGTAGCTCCGCCTTCTGTTCCCATTATGCGAAGCCCGATAGTCTCGCTTGGAGTAAATCCTGCCCATCCGTTATCCATCAAAACAGTAGCGCCGTTCTCAAAGTGAATTATAGCAGTAGCAAGGTCTTCCACGCTGAATTCCTCCGGCGTAGGTACACGATCCCATCCGCCTGCTCCCTTACCAAAAGGACCGAACTTTGCATAAGTTGCACCGCTAACTCTTGTAGGTTTTGGACAGCCCATCAACCACCATAGAACGTCAAGAAAATGGACTCCGTTATCAATCATGGGTCCACCACCAGACAAGGGTTTCCGTGTGAACCATCCACCCATGCCCGGAATACCACCCAACTGGCGCAGATAGGTTGTCCAGCCATAATAAATTTCACCTAATTTTCCTTCTTCCAATAGTTGATGTATGTATACTGCTTCACTGGTGTAACGGAACTTCATTGCGACCATAGCAACCAGTCCCGAAGCCTTTGCGGCGGATACCATCGCTTCACCATTCTCGACAGTATTAGCCAGTGGTTTTTCGCAAAGTACGTGCTTGCCATGCTCAAGGGCATAGACACTTATTGGAGCATGAAGATAATTCGGAACGCAAACACTCACAGCATCAACTTCATCATCCTCGCATAATTCTTGATAAGACGTATAACCCTTAACTCCGTAATGCTCTTTTGCCTGTGCAAGCTTTTTTTCGTCAGCGTCACAAACAGCTACAAGTTCGGTATTTGGTGTTTGCACGTAACTATCAGTATGCCACCTCCCGATTCCCAATCCTATTACAGCCATGTTTACTTTGTCTGGTGCAATTTTTTTCATCGTTTATCCCCCTTCAAAAATAATTGACCTTTCCACTAACGTTTAATCTTTTTCATGACATAATCAACAATCTGGTTGAATTCACTAACTTTCATAAGACTATAAAGTACGTAAAGCGTAAATACCGAAACAATTATGGCTATTAAAAGAGATATTGCGCTTCCTGTAACTGTCAAAAAGCTGTAAGCTAATTTTGCAATGACTCCCATACACGCAGAAGTAATGACTGATTTGATGAAAACTGATACAATGCTATGCCATCCGATTCCTTTCACACGACGAGACAAAAGCCATAACACAAGGATGAAATTTATTGTTATAGTGAATGACGTGGATATAGCCAGAGAACGATGGTCAAGACCAAATTTGAATATGAAAAGATAATTCGAGATCATATTTATTATTATCGTAAAGACACTTACAATTGCAGGAGTACGCACATCCTTAATGGCATAGAATCCACTTGTTGCAATCTTGACACCAGAGTATCCGCACAAACCAAATGCGTAACACAAAAGCGCACTCCCCACCATTGTCGTATCATAATCACTAAATCTACCTCGCTCAAAAATTAGTGAGACTATAGGCTTGTTGAGAGCCATTAATCCAGCCGAAGCGGGTAAAGCAAGAATAAACATCAGCTTCAGCGCATGAGATAGAGTTGACTTGTATTTATCCATAGCGTCTTGAGATGTTGCACTGGATAGGGCAGGCAATGCGGCGGTTGATATTGCAACGCCAAGCGCACCTATCGGGAAATACATTATCCTAAAAGCCTGTGTTATCCACGTAACCCATCCCTCGCCTTGTGAGGCAAAGAAAGAATTGACGAGTACATTTACTTCTACTGCGGCAGTGCCGATCATTGCCGGGGCAATCAATTTCATCATTTGCTTGAGATAGGGGTCATTGAATTTCAGGATTGGCTTATATCGAAATCCAACACGATACATTGACGGCACCTGCACAAGGAATTGCAAAGCACCGCCTACAAGCACACCCACAGCCATACCTACGGTCGGATGCTGTCCGAATTTTGGGGCAATGTAATATCCTGCAACACCAACTGTTACTGAACCGATATTAAAAAAAGACGGTGCTAAAGCTGGAACGGCAAAGCGACGTTTGCTGTTAAGCAGACCCATAGAGATCGCCGCTAACGACACCATGAGCAGAAACGGGAACATGATCCTTGTAAGATGTACCGTCAAGTCGCGCTTAGTAGCAAATCCAAAACTCGATTCTGGTGTAAGTCCAGTATTAAAACCTTTTCCTATGAATACAGCATCAACTATCTGTGATGAAAATATGATCCCAAGAAAAGTGATTATTACGAGTATGAGAGTGACAGAGTTAAATACAAGATTCGCCAGACGCCATGCGGCTTTTTCACCAGATTTTGTTTCTGCATCAACAAAAGTGGGAACAAAGGCATTGCTCAAGACACTTTCGGCAAATAGGTCACGCAAAAGGTTGGGGATACGGAAGGCGGCGTAAAATGCGTCAAGTGCCGTCTTTGCAGGGAACAAGTAAGCAAGCACAGACTCACGCACAAGTCCCAATACACGGGAGATCATGACTGCAATACTTATAATACCAGCAGAACGAACAAGGTTATGTTCACCCGATCCAGAAGTCTTTTTTTCCATATCGTAGTATTAAAATCCCTGATTAAAAAACAATGGTTAGTTGGTAATTTACGGGGATAATATTGTAGGGGCGAAGCATTTGCCTCATAAACGCTGATTATATAATAGTTCACAATAGCAAATGCTTCGCCCCTACGGAAAATTCCCCGTTATATCCCCAAAAGCCACAATTAAACATCCAATACATAAAAAGTTCAGATATTACTTGGATTTTACAGCGTTAAGACCAACTTGAACATCACCATGACTTTCGTTTTCAATCTTGAGTGGACCGTTTGTGAGATTGCCAGATATGATCGCAGAACCATGATTTGAGCCAAGATGGATGTGTTTTCTGGATTGATGGAAATTACAGTTGCTTACTATCAGATTTCCGCCATTAGCCTCAATAGCAGACAGACCCTTTTTTGCGTGATCCCAATAATGAAAATTGCATTGGACAAAGCTAACTGAGCCTGTACCTCCTATCCTTGCAATTTGGTTTGATGGTCCCCAAAATGCACAGTTGTTTAGCTGAAGCACTCCCTGATTGTCTTTGCCCACAATTATCTGTACTGGATCATCAGCGTTCATACTGACAAATTCCCCATTGGTGATAAGAATACCATAGGGAAATGATTGATCAACGACAATCGCATTTTGTGTGCCATCGGCGCCTATGCCTAAGAAGTTACCATTACAAGCTCCGGTGTCTGTGCTTATGAAATGATAGCCTATTTTTTGACCAAAGCAGAACGTGTTAAGCACATATTCCCAGTCGGTTCTCCCAAAAACAAATGCCTCTCCTTCAGTTATAAGATATTTTAGTAATTTACCCCAGTCTGGACGAGGTTCACCATCGCCTTCGTCACGTCCCCAATAATGAGGGTTAAAATGCACGTTTTCAATACGACCAATATCAGTGCAACCGTTTATATATACACCGATCTTTAGCGGACAGCCGAATATGTTCCTCAGGTAGTGAAGCTCATTAGGATACGTGCCAATGTCAATGCCTTTATATGGATTAACAAGAGTTACGTCCATAACGCTGTTGTGCATACCTCTACCCTGAATCGTCCATGGATATGGCTGAACCTTTTCTATATTTTGCTCTGGATAATATATCGTAACTCCACACAACGTGCTTCCGGGGGTTAGAGAGATCAAAGGCTTGGCGGATTCATCACCACGACCAGCATAAGCATATAGAACTGTGCCAGTGTGAAGATTAGCGTGATGCGGAGTTTCCCACGTTCCCTTTAATGTCACACCAGTTGGAATAGTCAGGCATCCATCCAAACGATAGCGTCCTGCCGGGAGAAATACTTCTCCACCACTTTTCCCTGCCTTATCGAGAGCTAGTTGTATTACCTCCGTTGCGTCTTTTGAGCCATCATTGAGTCCGTTAACGTCCGGACATATTGATTCACAGTTACTAATTATTAGATTGCATAAGAACAGAAGATCAAGAAACATGCTATTTCTCCTTATTTCAAATTATTCATTTTTATGACGTTATGATTTGCCTAATATCACATTCCATTATAACATTATTGTCCCTTAGAAAAAAGACTTTTCACAAATATGAAATATAACATAAAGACAGAATTATTGCAAATATTGCGATAGGACGATGCTAGAATAGATCACCCTGAAATTGTTTTTTTCATAAGCCCTTATCGCCGCTATGTTGTTCTGATCCGTGAGTACCTCTGCGTATTTAATGCCTCTTTCCTTCATCCATTCGAGTCCTGAAGCAATGAGCGCAGAACCGATCCCCCTATCGTGGTAATCTGGATCAACTGCAAGGGATATTATGTGTCCCCATAAGAAGCCGAATATTTGAGAGCGTCCATTGTCTACGCCTACTACGATATATCCCACAACTTTTTCGTCTTCTTCCCCAACAATGATAGCTATATTTTCATCATCTTTAAGAGTAAGATCAGCGTACCATGACACCTCTCGCCTGAAGAATTCTTCGTTTTTCTCTCTTGGCAATGTCTTATCCAATGCAAGACGAGTCCATTTGCCAAAAGCTCTAGGTGCAATATTCAATAAGCTTTCCCTATCATCAGCCTGAAATCTTCTTATTTTCATTTCTTATTTTCCTTATCATAGTTCCATCAATGTGGAAGCCCCCAGTATCCAATTTTGGTGAATATGCCAACAAACGACCAGAAAGCCGCCATGAAATATTCGCCAACTATGAATCCAAGAAACAGTGGTCTGTATCGCCTATAAGCACCAAGACCGCCAAATTTTAATACAGAATATTTAATTAGCCAGCCAGCGAAAGTCGAAAACCATAGGTGAAAAGATGCAAACTCCACTCCAACTGCATATCCTATCGGGTGCAGTGGCCACCAGAGAAACCTATATCTCATGAATGTCAGAAAACCCATAAACCCGGCTCCGAATAATGCAGTATATATTCCAGCCAGATTCGGTCCATAAGGGAATTGTATTGCATAATTGGCTTGCTCAAGACTCCATTGACCAACACCCATATAGACCCAGTATTCAAGGTTCTCAGCGCCCTGTTTGTGTATGAACTTTAATGAGCTATAAAACGCCACAACCACTGCCAGCAGTATACTTATCGCCATGAGTGATGGAATTCTGCGTTTATCCACACCTGTAAAATCAGCCAGCTTGAAATTTTGTAATGCATAAGGCATGAGCGACTCTGATGACCAGTGTGGTATCGAAGATCGGTCATAAGCCAGCATAATCAGGTTCGTATCGCCTACTTTTCGTGACCCAAAGAACGTCGTTATAAACCAGAACGGCGAGAAACCGACGTTTACAAGCAACATACCAGCATTTGCAACCATCCACGCAACTACCGTTGCCATCATCCAGAGCAGGAATATGAAAAGCGCAGTAACCCAAAGCGACATTCCAAGTGCCTGACACATGAGAAATATACAAAATGTTCCGCCCCATACGCCTATGACAGCAAATCTATACGACATTGGTTCAGCAGAATCATCCACATCTTTGTTTTTCATGAATACCTTTCGGAACGCATCAATCAACTGACGTCTGCTCATCCACGTCAAAAAGAAGATCAAAACTACGTCTGCACCCATTACCTGATGCTGAGTTGACACTCCAGTTATCGTAAAGGCAGAGAAAAACACCTGCTGAAACTTATAGAACGTATAAAAGAACCAAAGGCTTAGGGCAACATCAAGCTGTAAAAAATACGTCACACCGATAACCGAGAAATAGATTATGACAGTAAGAGGCCAACCCTGAACAAGCGCATTCCATGGCTTTTCGGGGAATAGTGAATCCAGTGGATAATAAAGCCTTATGTGTGGTACTGACGGGAAATACATCGAAAGCCCGTTGAGCAGATGTGCCAGAAATGCTATTGAAATGCCGATCCATAGCAGACGATCTTTGAATAACGAGCTTGGTTGTATCAACTGCGTCGGCACCTGAACCAGAGGAAAAACGTATCTTTCCCTCTCGATCCATTGTTTTCTCAGAATAGCCCCCCAGCACGTAAAAACAAAGAAGAACAACAAGCTGAACGTTATCCAGAATCCAGCAGGCGCAAGCCACGCTTTCCATGAGATACTACCACCCATAACCCCCTTGAAAAAATCCCCGACAGCCATCTTATTCGAAATATAAGCCCAGTTTGGGAGTTTGGGAATTATCATTTCCATCCATTGATTTTCTGGTGTTGCAAAATAGAGCGGTGAAGCAATATAAGGGAAGAGAAACTCCATCATGCCATAACCAGGCACTGCGGATGAAGCGGTTAGCATAATCCAGATGATAGCTAATTCCGTTGTAGAAAACTCTGCACCTTTGGCGATCTTTTTCAGAATGGGATTGACTACAAAGACAAGCATTATCAGGAAGAAGAATCCGCTTAACGGCATGTGATTAGCTATCATCTGACCAAGACTGTTGCCGTGTACGTAACCACCAATAGCACTTTGAAATGCAATCCAGAAAAGAGCAACGAGAATTGTACGAAAATATCTAGGGCGCATCATCGTCCTTTAATAATTATTCAATGTTCATATTGCAAATTTAATGGCTTATTAAAATGTTAATCTGTCAGATTGACCCACAAGCTAATAAAAAACTAAAGACGTCCACAACTCCAAAGGATCGTCTTGCTAAGAATATCTACCCAAGATGGTGAGTTCCAAAAAGCTATTTGCCCCTTCGGTGCTTCACCAAGAACTGTGCCAGTGAATACCGCTACACGTCCATTGCCAACCTGACCTCCAACGAGTAATGGTTCTCCATTCGTGCCAGATAGCAGAATTTTCGATTCAGACTTTGGTTTGACAATGTGACGGAACATCACTACTGGATCATTTTGCCACGAAACACCTTTCAATGGAGAATCATTCTTCGGTTGTAAAAACTTTACCGACGGATTACATTGCCTAACTTCCCACGGCATGTTGAGTTCCACAGGCAGAAAATCTGTCCATCCTCTTTCCATGTTCCAGTTCTGTCCCAGCGTGAGTAATCCACCGAGTATCACAAGTCCTCCACCTTGCCTGACAAACTCTTCGATCATCCGAACCTGACCAAGACCAAGCCCTCGTGCCTCAATATTCGTTAGAACAATGACATCCTGAGTAAAAATCGGTTCCCAATCCAAAGCGAAACCCTTCAATTGTGTATCATGTTGCGGGTGGTAAGTCGTATAGGCATTAGTTATTTTTGTTTTATCGGTAAGTTTTGCCAGACTATCATCAACGTGGTAAATTCGATTCCAAAGCCCTTTAACCACAAGTACATCTAATGTATCATCACGCTTAATTGCCAAATCTTTTAGTGGTGTAAGTTTTGCATAATGTTGAAGCAATCGCTCTTTTGTCCATGGCTCAATTAGCTCTAAAATTGTCCTATCCCATGACCCATCAACTCCGCCAATGTAACGACAACCGACACCTAAAAACCCAACGTCAGAATGTTCAAACGGAACTGTAAAGTCTTGATATACATTTGGTTTTATGAAATCATTTGCCTTTACTATCAGAGTTGGGTTAGATAACTGCGAGACGCCGGGAACAGGATGGAAAATAATATCCTCAATACCTAACTTAAACACGGACTTATCTACCGTATTGTCAGAAACTTTTAACCGAAAAGTCGCCTTATATTTGCCGGCTATGCGGGGATAACCATAAGTGTAAGCCATTAAATCATCAGGACGTCCTGGCTTGCCAATTACGGCACCGCCATTGATAGCATCGGAGTCTTTCACTCTATCGGCGGTAGTCTCTCCACCACCCCATTGTTCTGGTTCTATCATAACTCGCCAGTTTTTCTCATCATTTTTTGGCTTGATTTGCAAATCCTCCGCCGAAGGTGTTTTTACTGATTCAGAAGACGCTGTCTCCCATTTTGCTTCTGGTGTCGGTACATTAGCCTCAACGACAAGTATTGCCCAATACTTGATCTCTGGTACGCTAAAAACGAGTCTATCACCTTCTTTTTGTGGCTCGATCTGCTTTAGGCTACAAGTATCAAGGTCAGCGATCATCACTCGCTGGAAACCCTCCGGATTATTCCAATATACTTTGACGTCTTTCGCTGATTCGGATGGCATTTTCTGATCAGAAAGGGTCGTTTTGCCTTCAGGGGGATTGATAAGGTGAACTATGAATTGAGTTCCACCTTTAGTTGATGGTCGAACTGATGCAAATGATTTCCACCAAATTTCACGATTTGATCGGATATCAATGATCTTTTCAACGTCAGTCCAAGTATGAAGTTTATCATCCCATAGGAATCCTGCAAATCTCGTAGCAAATTTGTTAATGTCTACTACCCCACCAGTATACGAATTCATCAAATGGCTTCGCATAGCATAATTCACAATGAAGTTGTAAAGCCTATCACCACCACGATTGAAGGCGTAAGTAGCATGATGACCACCATAGTAGCGCACAATGTCCGATTCTCTGCGTACTCTTTCAGTGTAATAAAGCCATGGAACATCACCGACAAACGCCATAGCTTCGTTAGCGATCAGCCCACCATCCTTGCATTTCTCACGAAATTCCGGCGGTGTATTATTCGCAGGAATAGACCATTGTATTTCAGTTCCAGTGTTATAACCAAAAAGGTATTTTAGATTCACCTGCCAGCATTGCTTTTTCATTTTCTGAACAAGATTAACATTTGCTTTGGTTAAGTCAGCGCTTTCAGGCAGGTTAAATGATCCATCAAGCGTATTATTACGAGATACAAAAAATTCGCCATCAAAACGCACTCCATCAAAACCAAACATTTTAGCACTTCCAGCGAGTTCAGATATGCCTATGTCAGCAATTTTCGGCAATCCACAGGAATACCAAACACTGCACCATACTTGCTCACCCTTCGTAAACTGCTGAAACCATCCTGAGCCCTTATAACCATCATTTTCCATTTCTTCAGGAGTGCCAGGAACCATACGTGGTTCACCGAGTTTTGGCGGACTGATAGTTTCCATATAATCAAGATAAGCGGCATCATAATTCTCAAGCCATGGACGACCATCTGTATAACCAGCAAGTTTAGGGTTACGCCTTAGCAATTCATAACCGACTATCCCACCTCCGGATGCTTTACCATAAGTTATGGCTTGAATCCCCTCTTTGTGAAAGGCATTGATCATGGAGATCATGTTGGGCTTCGATTCATTATAACTCGTTTGACCTGCCCACCATCGGTCTTCCTCTGGAGTCAAGTCATCAAAGTCGCTTGGCGCCCATGCGAACTTTTCTGCAAAATTCCCGTAAGTAGAGCGAAACTGCTTCGCAAATTCAGTAGGATATGTATCTTTAACTTTATCAATAGTACCTGAAAATTGCCAACCTCCATGATTTCCATATCCTATTAGCAAAACTTGATGTAAATCCCTTGCACACGTAAAAAACTCACTTTTTTCAGCAAGTTTTTTTTCATCACGTAACAAAGTTGCCTTGAGTTCAAGACCAAGAAAGGGTTTTGCCTGCCATGAACCTTTCCAAACATAAAATTTTCCTGATTCAACAGTAATTTCTTGATCTGCAAGCGGGATTTGTGTATCAAGGTCATATCTAAGTTCAACGACCAGTCGGGCAGATAATGCTTGTGATCCAGAGTTCATCACCTCAACTTCCATTCCAACAGTTTCATCAGGATGGCAGTAAATTTTTTCAGGCATAACGCTTTTAAGTTCAAGGTCAGCCAAACAGTTGCTAACAATAACGACTGCAAAAAAGGCAAAAATCCACAAATTTTTCATCCTTCATCCCTCCGCTTCCACCTAGCGATACGCCGCTTGTATTGTCGCTCTTATGTAGCCAATAGCATTAGCTTTGACTGCCAATGACTCAGGGGTTGTGGGAATGTGATCAACGAGAAACGGTCCCGGATAACCTATTTTGTGATAGACCTGCATTGTGCTGAACATATCAATCTCACCCTCGTCTATAAACGTCTCCTCAAAATTGAGAGGATTGCCACGAATATTACGGAAGTGAACCATGCAGATTTTCTTTTTCGTGCCAAAATTCTTTATAGCGTTAACCACGTCAACACCCATTTCAGAGAAACATCCCTGACAGAACAGCATGGCATTGGAGCCGCTCGGTACCAGATCAAACACTTTCTGGTAGTTTTCGGGACTGATGATAATTCTCGGTGCGCCGCCAAGAGGAACGTCAATCGGCGGGTCGTCTGGATGTAAAGCTAGTCTTATACCTGATTCCTCTGCCACAGGAATAGCACGTTTGAGGAAGTATTCAATATTCTCCCAAAGTTTTTCCTTGCTTATCTTTTCAGGCTGTTCTGGATTAGCCTTTTTGAATTCCTCAAGATCAAAGGTGCTGTATTTTGCCCCGCCTCTGCCGTCAACTGATGGTGTTCTGAAATGACCGATTGACATGAAAGTATAACCGCAGAACGGTACGCCCACTGAACCGATGGCACGTATTGCCTTATAGACAAGCTCTATTTGCTGATCACGGTTTTCTCGTCCATTGGTTATAGCACCCCAATCAGGAACACTCCAGCGCATGTCATATACCTTCAAACCATAGGAACTGACAAATTCAACCATATTTTTCAGTTCTTGAATATTTGAGTCGTCATTAATGATCGGAAGACTGTTAATAGAGAAACCATCAATTCCTATGGTTTTGAAGAAACTCAGATTTTCGGAGTTGACTTGATTCCAACCGATAATTTCGCATATCGAAACCTTATTTTCTTTCATAGTGATATTCCTTTATCGAAATTTACATTAAGCGTTTACGATTAAAAACTTATTTGATATAATAAGAAAAGTAGTTTGATCTGTCAACAGATAACTGTTTAAAGGAGAGATATTATGGGAAAGATAAAGACCCTTGTATTTTCAGGTGGAGAGATACACGACTACAAAGGATGTGGTCAAGCGGCAATGGAAGCCCTTTCAGCGAGGGAAGAATTCGATCTTACTTACATTGAGAACGATCTATCAGCGTTGATTGCACCAAAACTTGACCCTTATGACCTTATAGTCTTTTACTACACCGTTGGAACAATACCAGATGCGCCGAAGAATGGTCTGCTTAATTACGTTGCATCAGGTAAAGGCTATGCTGGATTTCATTCGGCGGCGGATTCATTCAGGGATTGCCCTGAGTATCGTGCAATGGTAGGCGGACATTTCATTACACATCCAGCGTATAGACAATTTCAGGTGAGCATCGTTGATGGTGATCATCCGATAACCAAAGACATGAATGAGTTCTACGTTACCGATGAGCAGTATATACTCGACTACGACCCAAGAGTTCACGTCCTCGCATCCGCTCTCTGGAAAGGGAAAGCTATACCAGTCGCATGGACAAAGCCATGGGGCAAAGGTCGTGTATTTTATCTGTCACTAGGTCACAATCCCGATTCTGCAAGGGATGCAAATTTCAAAGTTCTACTCCAGCGTGGCGCCCTCTGGGCAGGGACAACAACGGGTTGATAGTTTTGTAATGGTGAAGCATTCGATTGTTGGCTAACATATACAGAAAATGATTTTAGTTGATCGAATGCTTCGCATCTACTACCCAGACACAATGATTTTTTATGGATTCCCACTTGCGTGGGAATGACAAAAACAGGTAAGTGTCATTCCCGTGAAAACGGGAATCCATAATTTTTTGTGTGTCTAAATATTACATTGCCAATGATGATAATTAATGGAGAAACTGAAATATGAACAGCTACGAAAGATATATGGCAATAATAAAAGGTGAAAAAACAGACATATTACCACGCCTTCCAATACTTATGGCTTTTGCCGCAAATTACATTAGCTCATATTATGGCGCTTTTGCATCCGACTATCGTGTTCTGGTAGAAGCTAACCTCAAATGTATCGAGGCGTTTGATTTTGATCAGGTCAGCGCTATCTCTGACCCATATCGAGAGACTCAGGGCTTTGGCGCAGAGATAACGTTTCCAAGAGATGAAGTCCCAAGATGCGTTGCACCACCATTAGAAAGTAACAAAGATTTAAGCACACTCAAAAAGCCAGACCCTTACTCGTCAACGAGGATGCTGGACAGGATAAATGCCGTCAGGGAGTTTAAGAAGTTAGTCTACAAACGCTATTCTATCATGGGCTGGATCGAGGGACCTGCCGCAGAATCCGCCGATCTGAGAGGTGTAACAAACTTACTGATGGATCTTGCTATGGACCCGGACTTTGCAGTTGAGCTTATGGATTTGTGCGTCAATGTAGCGATTGATTTTGCCATTGCACAGATCGAATCAGGTGCAGACACAATAGGCATAGGTGATGCCATCGCAAGTCAAATCTCACCAGCTATGTACGAAGAATTCGTCTTCCCACGAGAAAAGAAGATTATTGATGGAATCCACGAGGCTGGTGGAATTGTAAGGCTTCATATATGCGGAAATACCACGCATCTATTGCCATACATGGCAAAACTCGGTGCGGAAATCATTGACCTTGATTGGCAAGTAGATATGAAAAAAGCAAGGCAGATTTTGGGAGAAAAGACCGTCCTCGCAGGAAATATTGATCCTGTCAATGCTGTAATGAAAGCAACACCAGAGCAAATAATCAAGCACGTTCATCAGATTTACAGCGATGTCGGTAATCCATACATGGTCGGCGCAGGCTGTGAGATACCTCCCGGTACGCCTTATGAGAACCTGAAAGCTCTCTGCGATCCTGTAGAGGCAAAGCATTTGTTTTGTTAAACCCATATATTGCTTCATTTATAATTGAGGAGAGAACGAATGCACAATGCTGTTGTCCGCTCAGGATTGACTCTCCGTGCAATCTTGGTCGCTTTTGGCTCCATCATAATCATCAGCTATTGGACACAGCACAGTGAGTTAGTAATAGACAGCCCTAGTTTCAACAGCATACATCCCTCCATCGCCGCTTTCTTCGCAGTCATAATTATTGCTCTATTCATAAACCCTCTTCTGAGACGTATTCATAGATCACTAGCATTTACGCAACCGGAGATATTGCTTATATATTCCATGCTCATTGTTGCTGGTCCAATTGTATCCATCGGCGGGATACACTTTTTACTTCCCACATTAATCGCCCCATATTATTTTGCCACTCCAGAAAACGAATATAACTTGCTATTTCATAGGTTTATACCAGACTGGTTTGGTCCAAAAGACCCCATTGCGATAAAAGATTTCTACGAAAGCTCCATAGACGGGTCAATACCATGGCACGTATGGATAAAACCTTTACTTTTATGGTCAGCGTTTTTGTTAGCTGTGTATCTTGCCTTCTTATGTCTGAACGTTATAATTCGCAAACAATGGGCTGATGCAGAAAAACTAACATTCCCTCTAGTTCAATTACCTCTCGAAATGACTCAAGATTCAGAAAAAGGCAAAATTTACAACACATTTTTCAAGAATCCTATTATGTGGATTGGATTTGCTATTCCTTTGATAATTCACGGTATAAATGGCATAAACACCTATTTCCCTGATATGCCGCAGATCAGATTCAGATATATCGCCATAAGTGATTATTTCACTGAAAAACCGTGGAGTGCTATGGGCTATACTTATATCTCTCTTTACCCATGCGCTATTGGGTTCGCATATCTTCTGACACTGGATATTTCTCTAGGCTGTGGATTTTTCTATATACTTTCCAAGCTGGAGTTGATTTTTGGGGCGATGGTTGGATGGAGTGAAAGAGGGAGTTCAAGTCTGGCTTATTTTCCGTTCTCGCAACATCAGGGTGCTGGCGCATTCATAATGATAGCTGTGATAAGTATATGGACGGGCAGAAATCATATTATGGGTGTTTTGAAGCGAACGTTATCGGGTGGTTCGGGAGTGGACGATTCAAAAGAGCCAATGCCATATAGATTTGCTGTTATCGGTCTGCTTGGTTGTTTGAGTTTCCTGATAGTGTGGTGTGTATGGGCTGGTATGACGCCTTTAATCGCTGTGGTATTCATTGCTCTATTCTTCATTCTTTCCATTGCGCTGACACGATTACGAGTTCAGGCTGGACTTGGATGCGTACACGGACCACTTACACCTCAAGAATTAATGATTACGGGATTCGGCTCTATAAATCTCGGTGTGCAGAATCTGACTATATTATCACATCTTCATTTTATGACAGGCGAGATGAGGGGAATTATATCCATCATGCCTAGTCAGTTAGAAGGTTTTAAGATTTCAGAATCCGCAAAGATAAATGCAAGACAGATCTCCATAGCCATTATGATAGGAACAGTGATAGCTTTACCATTTGCGTATCATGCGGCACTAAGGACTATATACAAATTCGGTGGAAATATGCTAAATAGCTGGCGAATACTTGAGATGCCCGTGCAACCTTTTCAGACTCTGAGTTCCATGCTTCAGAATCCTCGTCCTCCCGATTGGGTAGGAATGGAATTCGTTACTTTAGGGGCATTATTCACAGCCTTTCTGTCTTTTATGCGTATGCGGTTCTTCTGGTGGCCTTTCCATCCCATAGGCTACGCAGTAGCATTTACAGAGCGGACAATACACTGGATATGGGCACCGATGCTGGTAGGCTGGTTGTGTAAGACACTAGCACTCAAGCACGGCGGTGTAAGAACGTATAAGAAAATGCTCCCATTCTTCCTCGGTCTGATACTGGGAGATTTCTTCATGGGCGGGTTCTGGGGCGTAATAGGGTTATTCTCAAATGCACCCGGATACTTAATCTTTCCATAACTCGACATTGACTCACCCCGCTAATAATGATATAATTTAACTGAAAATACCTAAAAAACCAATATATTCAAGGAGTTGACGTTGCGATGCTAACAAAAGAACTCATAGCGAGTAAGCATTAAGAACTATTGAAAGTAACACGAAAATTGATCATGGCATAAGCCAAATTCCTGGATCCTAATCGAATTTCTTCTAATCGGTCATAACTAATGGCAAGTTTACGATATGTATCTTGCCAACCAAAGGTGCGTTCCACTTTGTAACGTTCATTGTAGAGTTTCTTGTTAAAACAACTAAACAAGCAGGCAATGGCTATTGGATCCTTTGTGTTTCGACGATTCGGGTATATGACAGGTATCAGTTTCTGTTCCATTATTAGGTCTTTGTTCTTCTGGGAATCAAAACCAGTATCCAATGTGAATACAGAACCATGAATTTTAACACCAATCTGTGTATAAACCAGCTTTGCTAAACTCTCAGGTAGAATAACCATATCTTGCTGGTTGACTGGTTTGACAGTAAGTGGTCCGAGAACGAAACCGTGGTTGTCTACTATGGTGAGTTCCTTGTCACCTTTCTGGTGCTTGTGTCCTGAATAACCGATGCCTGTACCCCCTTTTTTACCACGGTGTTGGAACCATCACCATGAATTACGGATATATCCAATTGGTCTGTATATTTCAGATGAATGACAGAAGCAGAAAATAGCTTCTGATATGAACCATCTTCTGTTCTTCCGTTGGTCGGCGGAACGACATTAGACCACCGGTTGTGACGTATGTAAACATTTGACCAGTGTATCTCATTGCGTCGTGTCTTGAGTTGATTCCATTGGATACCAGTATGTAATACATACAGGATATAGTTGAATATCTTGTAGAATGATAGCTTTGGCTTAGGCCCTTTCTTTGGTTTACTCAAATGAGGGTTGATATATTTATTGAAGTCCTTTCGTGATACTTGCTTGGGAATCTCATTGTAGATTGGTTTTTTTTCATTAGTTTCAGTTTCCATATTGAATGTTACGTAATAAAGGGTCGTTGATAATGGATTTTTCATTTATTATAGCACATTTTTATGATTTACTCACTACGAGTTCAATAGGAAACACACCCCCAGACCCCTCTCAAGAGGGGAGTTTAGGCTAATTACCCCCTTTAGCTAAAGGGGGGAAGGGGGGATTTGATTAAATGAGTTATATATCTAAATATCTCAAAATAGGGAAGTTATTTAATTATGAATCCTAAATTCCTGATTCAAAAAGATGATACTTGCGATATTATTTCAAAACTACCACTGTCCCGCTCATGATCTTACTCTCAAGATGCACCTGAAAGATGTATAGTCCACCCTCAACGATCCTGCCACGCTCATCTGTCCCATCCCAGACCTTATTGCCATTCTCGATATGCTTTATTAGCCTGCCGTTGACGTCATAGATGTTTATGATGAAATCTGTTGAGACGTCTTTCGTCACTACATGAAATATAGTCCTGTCAGTTTCATCTTTGCTATTGTTTGGAGTAAAAGGATTCGGCGCCGCCCAACATCTTTCAATATTCTGCTCTGCAACAGATGGAGTCATCAAAGCAAACCTGCCTAGATAATCAACTCTTACTCCTGTAATCGAATCCTGAATCCTGTGCCATTTTACCCCGTCCAGATAATAAACTGACATGCCTTCTGGTTTATTATATTTATAATCGAATGTTATCTCAAAAGGTTTATTAAATTTTAAGCTATTAAGTTTTTTCATCTGATTATCATAAGCTATAACATCATAAACTGCGATTGCTGATGAACTAGATACGGTTTTAGTGATTTCCATACGCACATCCTGATTGACTGTTCCCGGATGCACCGTTATTCTAGTTTTTGGTTCTGTAACGCACAGAATTTCGGCATTTTCATCAGAATGTACCAATGTATCAACACTAAAAAATTTGCTATCTGTTATTTTATCACCTGTATTTTGAGCTTCGTCAACTGCCGAAAATGTGAAAACTACATCGCCATCACCAGTGTGCAAATCAATATTTATAACCCCGCTCCATACCTTAAATGATCCAGTTAATTTCACAGGTATCGGTGAAATCGCAGACGACGGCTTATACTGTAAAATAGGATTAAATACTGTTTCAGACGTTAATAAATAAACTTCAACAGGACCAGACCTTGCGATAGGTGGATTCACTTCTATAACTGATGGACCTGATATTTTAACTTGTGCCGTTGGAGGAGTAGCATCAATTTTAAGTTTGTAGTGAGATGTATCGCTCCAATTGCCCGCTTTATCTAATGCTCTAATGTGAAAGTACCATATACCATCGGATAACTCTTTTATATCCGTATGGTTTACATCCGTCATTTTAAGCTCTCCGGGAACAGTAGTCTCCGATTGATCAATAACCCAATTGTAACCGTCAACCCCGGAGTAACTTTCAACGATATTCCATGAAAAGCTCGGACTATTATTGCTGTACCACTTTTCTTGATCTGGATGCGTAATGCTAACGATGACAGGCTTAGGTATAGTTCTATCTACTTTGATGGTTACTAGCTGTGAAATAGACTGATTTCCAGCTTTGTCGTATACTATTATCTGAAAGCTTGCAGTTCCTTCTTCGAGATGTGATATCTCATCTTTATCTGACCAGTTTTGTACCTGAGCGTCACTATGAAACTGTGAGGATTGAACTTTGCCTGAATATGAGTATTGATAATAAATCCTCTCCCAATCAACACCTGACGTTTCATCACTCACTGTCCCTGAATATTCTATAATTGGTTTATTATACCATTTGCCGCTTTCGGGATACGTTATGGACACCTGCGGAGGCGTTGTATCTATTCTGATCTCGAAATGTCCTGTTTCTCCCCAGATACCAGAACCGCTTTTGACCCGACAGTGAAAGAACCATATCCCATCAGATAGGTTCGTATATTCGACTTTCCCTGTGTGGTCAATGATAATTTCTTCGGGTATGGATGATGGATTATGATCTAGAAGATAGCTATAACCAGAAATCCCGCTTGGTGTCAGGGGAGTTTCCCACATCAATCTTATATCATTCCTCGTAGACCAATCACCGCTTATATAAGAGTCAGATAAAATCTTTGGTGCTGATGGTGCAGACGGGTCTATTTGAACCTTATAATTCGATACTTTACTCTTATTTCCTGCGTTATCTATTGCGAGGATATGAAAATACCATTCACCCGGTGTTAATGCTATAAGTTGAATTGATTTTAATGGAGTATGCTCTGTTGGTATCGTTGATTCGTTCATGTCCCATGACCAGATATAACCACGTATACCTGATAGTTTATCTTCTGAAGCCCAATTAAATAGTATATCAGGATTTGTATACCACACGCTACTATCAGGATGAGAGGCGCTTATCTCAGGCGGGTCAGGTGGCTGAGTGTCTATTCTAACTATGGCATGCTCAGATTCGCCAATATTGCCTGCATTGTCTGATGCTCTAACGTAAACATACCAAACGCCATCATCTAATTGAGTGATTTGAAGTGGGTTTGTGGCAGGTTTGAAACTTACATCCGCATCTATTTCCTTATTATGCAAAAACCATTGATAGCCATTAATTCCGCTGAGATCGTCCTTCATTGGTTCCCATTTTATAAACACTGAATTCTGTGACGACCATTCATCCGATTTATGTGATACCAAAGTTAGTTGAGGAATTTTCGGCGGTGGCTGTGTATCAATCACAAAAGGTCCCAGATGTTGAGCATTGACATTCCAGTTCCCCGATTTATCCACACTGCGAATGTGAAAATAGTTATCCTTTCCAGATTTAAGTTTTATGCTTGTAGACGATACTCCATCCAGATTTATTGAGTCATTTGGTAGTGTATCTGGTAAATTATCCCAAAGTATAGAATATCCTCCGATCCCGCTTGTTTCATCCACTGCTGGACTCCAATTTACAGTGACAGTGTCATTATTCGACCATTTACCAATTACGTGAGAGCTGCTTGCAAGTGATGTCACATTATCGGGAGGTAAAGTATCTATAAGAAAAGGTCCAACGTGGATTGCGGAATCAGACCAGTTGTCTGCTATATCAACGCTCCTGATGTGAAAATAATATTTACCATCACTCAAGGGCTGACTGGCAAGCAATGTCACCTGATCGGATATGCCTATTTTATCATCAGGAATTGTCCCCGGTGAATCGTCCCATAAGATAGAATAGCCTTTCAGACCGCTTGTTGCATCTTCTGACGGATTCCAATGTAATTTTATGACGTTATCCTTTGACCATTTCCCTATCTGGTGAGAATCGGATACAATATCCTTAACATTTCCGGGCGGGCTAGTATCTATGTAGAAAGGACCTATACTGGCAGTAGGACTCCAATAATTCGCACCATCAGTGCTGTTAATGTGAAAGTAGTGATTATTGCCATCCGGTAGCGGGTCACTTCTGATGCTGATTACTTCTGGAGGGATGTCTATCTGAAAATCAGGATAACCGTATTCTGAATTATCCCATGCTATTGAATAACCCTGAATCTCTCTGATCTCCTCCGGTTCAGGCTCCCATTGAATATCCACAACGTTGTTCTGTGACCATACGCCCGGTTGATGTAAGCTGTTGAGCATAATGATCCACTGGACTTTTACTTTCACTTCGTCCATTAGCTTTGAATTCACGTATAAAAGGAATATGTAATTTCCATTCAGGTTATTTCCTTTTTCCCAGTAAGGTCCGCCGAATCTAGTCAGATTGCCGGTTACCTGATAATTCATGTCAAACTTTTTAACCCGTGATTTTTTCTCGCTTAGTATTTCGATGCGCACGTCACCGGATTCTGCAAGCTCATAAGGTATACAGGAGTTGTTTGGGTTAAAACTGCCGGACTGCGGGAATTTAAAGCCAGTTTTTTCTGGATCGACGCCCTTTCCTACACTTGGACTTTCGGCAAAAGTTGAGCGTGGAACTTGAATCTGAATAGCTTCAGCTAAACGGCGCCCATTGTTCCAGTCATCCTTGTCATCTTTTGCATTTTTGCCTATCTCAGACCACCAGAAGAACCACACACCATCAGCAGGCGGATCATTATGCTGAACGCTCTGGCTTAGGGCAATATTTATCTGCTGGCGCATCTCCCAGTTCGTCGGCTGACCATAGATGGTATCCCTTGACTCAAGCACGACGTGGATCTCAGGACGTGTCACTTTGCGCCTGTCACGGTCAGGATAGATAAGGTCTCGTGCTATTTTCATGGGTCCGTGGATGCTATTCCAGTTTGGTTCATATACTGGCTGTTTTGCGCTGGTCGTCCATAGGTAGGTGCTTGCGCTTATCATTACAACGTCAGTCTGACGTGTGAACTCAACGAGTTTTTCAGGGCTATAATATTGTCCATCGAGAGCAACATCAATGTAAATTTTATGTTGAGCGCCTATGGATTTCTCAACAGCGTTAATGTCGTCTATCATATCATTGCAGACGTCAGGATAGAAGTTATGGCTACTGCCCATAGGCTCTTCTGCCACGTACCAGCCTGCGAGTGTGCCTTCGTATTTATTGCCTTTTTCCCACAGGCAAAGGTTTTTGATAAAATCGTTGAAAATGTCTCCTTTGTAGATTTCATAATAGCTATATAGAGGACCTATGATCACTTTCAGGCATACTTCGCCGTTCTGGTTTGTAAGGTTATAGGCTTCCTCCATGTAGTCCTTCCACCATTGGGTGTAGGGGTTTTGATCGTGTTCTACAATGGGCAAGTCATAAGGTCTGGGCCAATAGTGCATGGTCATATTGCAGGCTTCATAACCAGAGGTATTGGGGTCTCCTTCCCATACTTCCTTCAGATCAGGCTTTGAATTTCCTAAATTACCATCATTTATTGAGTAGGTATTATACATACCGACAGTGACTTTGTGGCGTTTCAAAGCGGCTTCGGTATTGGTCAGGAAACAGAATAGAAACAGAAATATTAAGATTAATGAGCGATATTTGATCGGCATATTATCAATCCCTTTTAATGAATATAGAGGTTACGATTAATATATGTTATATTACTCATAGCTAATATGTCAACAACAGATTCTGGAATCTATAATAAAAAACGTATAAAGCATAGAATAGGATTGCCTAATGATGATCAGTATTATCAGAATTGAAAATTTACCGAGAGATGAACTTTTGCCACTATTAGAGGAAAGTAAAAGAATGGGGTTTCGATTTGTTGAGCGATTGATTGCAGAATGGGAATCAGGAGAAAATCGTTTTGATAAGGATGGTGAAGCATTGTTTATTGCTAGAGATGATAAAAGGGTTGTTGGCATCTGTGGTATTAACATTGATCCGTACTTAGGTGATCCGCAAGTGGGTCGTGTGCGTCATCTGTATGTTATTGCTAAAGAACGGCGCAAGGGTGTTGGACGAGAGCTTGTCCAGCGAGTGATTGAAGAGGCAAGAAGACATTTTTTATATTTGCGTTTGCGGGCGGCTAATGAGGATTCTTATCGTTTCTATTCTGCGCTAGGATTTGCATCTGTCTATGGATATGAGAACTGTACACATTTTCTTGATTTAAAATAACAAAAAAACGCTTGACTACTTAACGTATGTGTGGTATAATTATTTAAGATGCCAAAATAACCATTGGGATTATTTGCATTCTTGCCACAGGAATTATCGGATGTATGATCTCGACACATCAACTGAAATCAACTAAAGCAGGCGAAGGGCAGATCGCCGCTACAAAGGAGGCAATGACGATGAGCGCAAATCAGCAGCATAATGAAGTAAATGTGGGCTACAAAACAAGGTACCAGGAATTGCCAGCGTTCGATCTGATCGGTTTTACAAAGTGCGTTGAATCTGGTGGCGAACTCTACGAGGGGGTGAGAAGCGACGGTAGGTGGGAAGCGCTCAAGACCATCGCTGGAGACGACAAGACAATATTTGGCGTAGCCACGCACGATAAGCAATGCCCAGGCTATCGCTACACCATCGGCGTCAAGGCGAAGGCTGAATTCCTTGAGAAGCCCCACGACGACCTATTCTCTATCCATATTAAGCAAGCGGGCTGGCTGATATTCACATTAGAGAGTTTCATTAAGCAATATGGACAGTTCTGGGGTGATAATCCATATCGTTTGATCGAAAAGCTCGGATGGAGTTTTGATTCTGCCATGGGTTTACACATCGATGCCTATGCAGCGTCTTATAACTCTGACCAAGATGGAATGGAGTTCATGATGCCAGTAACGCGATCAACAAAAGAATAAACGAGGAGCAAAACCGGCTGGCGTTGCCGTGAGAAGCGAACCAGAGAGGACTAGGGTAAAAATATAATTTCCTATACAATAAAAAAGCCTGCTGAAATTATCAGCAGGCTAAAAAGGGACATGAAAAAATCCCCGGCAACGTCCTACTCTCCCACGAAGTTACCCTCGAAGTACCATTAGCGCTGGAGCCCTTCACTTCCGTGTTCGGAATGGTAACGGGTGTTTCCTCTCCGCTATAATCACCGGGGAAAATCATTGGATTGAAAAATTCATTATAATCTTAGAATTTTCAATCGAAACTTTGCAACTGCATAGCATTTTGGATAAAAAATAAATAATCAAGCAAATAAAATGTGATTTTTGTATAATAACAAATGATCAAGCCCTCGGACAATTAGTACTGGTAAGCTGAACAACTCACGTTGCTTACACTTCCAGCCTATCAACCTTCTAGTCTCGAAGGGTCCTTACCACATTAATTGTGTGGGATATATAATCTTGAGGTGGGCTTCGCGCTTATATGCTTTCAGCGCTTATCCCTTCCGAATGTAGCTACTCAGCAATGCCATTGGCATGACAACTGACACACCATGGATTCGTCCACCCCGGTCTTCTCATACTAGGGGCAGCTCCCCTCAAATATCCTACGCCCACGGCAGATAGGGACCGAACTGTCTTGCGACGTTCTAAACCCAGCTCGGGTGCCTCTTTAATTGGCGAACAGCCAAACCCTTGGGACCAGCTTCAGCCCCAGGATGAGACCAGCCGACATCGAGGTGCCAAACAGCTCCGTCGCTATGGGCGCTTGGGAGCTATAAGCCTGTTATCCCCGGAGTACCTTTTATTCGATAAGTCCCGGCCCTTCCACACAGAACCGGAAGATCACTAAGACCTGCTTTCGCATCTGTTCGACTTGTAAGTCTCACAGTTAAGCTCCCTTATGCCTTTGCACTCAAAGCGCGATTTCCAACCGCACTGAGGGAACCTTGGTGCGCCTCCGTTACATTTTAGGAGGCAACCGCCCCAGTCAAACTACCCACCTGACATTGTCCCGCATCTGGATTCACAGAATACGGTTAGAACCTCAATACAATCACAGTGGTATTACACTAACGACTCCACCAAAGCCGGAGCCCGGTTTCAAAGTCTCCCACCTATACTCTGATGACAGTATCAAGATCCAATATCAAGCTATAGTAAAGGTTCACGGGGTCTTTCCGTCTAGCCGCGGGTAACCAGCATCTTCACCGGTACTACAGTTTCGCCGAGCCTCTCGTTGAGACAGCGCCCAAATCGTTACGCCATTCGTGCAGGTCGGGTATTATCCGACGAGGAATTTCGCTACCTTAGGTAATTTTGTTACGATTTACTGATCGGTTACATCATTTCTGTATAACTCTCAACATCACTGTTGAGTTCGGACTATATCTTCATCTGTCTTGCTTACAGATGCCTGTCGTGTAGTCTCTGAGGATTCTATCAATTTTTGATAGTCTTTCCTGCTGATTGTCTCTTTTTATGAATTATCACCATTCGGTATCATAAAAATTAGCGAGATGTTCCAGCATATAGACAAGTTTTACAACGGCCCTTCTCATAGCGCTAAAAAACCGTTCATTTGTGTTAGCTTACGGTTTCCCGTAAGATCGGACTATATCATCTCCAGTTTTTCTGGAGTCTGGCGTATAGTCTCTGAGGATTCCCGAAATCTTTTTAGAATCTCTTCTTCGCTGTATTTACGTTTTCCACCATCGTTCATATCTCGTCTTATTTCAAGTATCTTTATTAAACCTTCTTCAGTAAGATGCTTCTTTTCTTTTATTATTTCAGCGATCATACAGAATTTTGAAAAATCACGTTTCTTCTTTGCAGAAAGAAACCCATATTTTTTGAAGAATGGTATCACATTTTCCCATATTGAGTTAAAATTATTGACTTCATAGTACCACACACCATCGGGTCTGCTTCTTAAAGTTCCACAACTTAGATGATGTTTAAACAGAGTCAATATAACTTTATCTTTTTGGGAGATATTGAAACAGAGAGAAACTTTCCATGGGAATTTATAATCTTTATGTGGTCTGAAGGAGACATTAAAGCTACCTTCACCATCAGTAAAGCCGGCGAGATAATAACCAATTTCTGGTCTCATCGAGGATTCCTTTCGGTCCTTTCCTGCTGATTGTCCCTATCTAACAGATTGTCACATTTCCGACTGATTCAGAAAGTACTGTTAGCCTAACAGGAGTTTCCAGCATATAGCCAGATTTTACAACTACTGCGGTTTACTCAATAGTTACGGCCGCCGTTTACCGGAGCTTCGGTTCAAAGCTTCAATGTCCGAAGACATCTAACCTCTCCCCTTAACCTTACGGCACCGGGCAGGCGTCAGTCCCTATACGTTGTTTTACAACTTAGCAGAGACCTGTGTTTTTAGTAAACAGTCGCTTGGGCCTTTTCACTGCGACCTCCCATAGGGCTTCACGTGCGAAACGTTACACCCGGAGAGGTGCTCCTTCTTCCGAAGTTACGGAGCTATTTTGCCGAGTTCCTTAACGAGAGTTCTCTCGAGCGCCTTAGGATACTCTCCTCATCTACCTGTGTTGGATTGCGGTACGGACACCCTATAAACTCGCTAGAGGATTTTCTTGGTAGACGCTTAGACCAGTTTATGTCCTTGCGGACTCCCCATCACTTCTCGAGGTTAATGACACTCCGGATTTACCTGGTGTGTCCCTCTACAAGCTTGGACCAGCACTTCCGATCGCTGGATGGTCTTACCGTCCACGTCCCCCCATCGCTCAAACGCTTATAAGGTGGTACAGGAATTTTCGCCTGTTTTCCATCGCCTACGCCTCTCGGCCTCGGCTTAGGTCCCGACTTACCCTGGGAGGAGTTACCTTGCCCAGGAAACCTTAGATTTACGGCGAACAAGTTTCTTACCTGTTTTATCGCTACTCGTGCCGACATAAGCTCTTCTAATCAGTCCAGAGTCCCTTACAGTTCTCCTTCGTCCCTATATAGAACGCTCCCCTACCAATTGATTTTCACCAATTCCGCAGCTTCGGTAACAAGCTTTAGCCCCGTTACATCTTCGGCGCAGAACCGCTTGACCAGTGAGCTGTTACGCACTCTTTAAATGGTTGCTGCTTCTAAGCCAACATCCTGGCTGTCTAAGCAATTCCACATCCTTTCCCACTTAGCTTGTATTTGGGGACCTTAGCTGGCGATCTGGGCTGTTTCCCTTTTGAATACGGAGCTTAGCCCCCGCATTCTGACTCCCGTATTTAGCCCACGCTTGCGCCTGGACCAACGACTGCATTCGGAGTTTGAATGGGTTTGCTAACCTGGTGGGGTCGCTAGTCCAATCAGTGCTCTACCACAATCGTTCAACATACGAGGCTAGCCCTAAAGCTATTTCGGGGAGAACCAGCTATCACCGAGTTTGATTAGCCTTTCACTCCCATCCACAGCTCATCCCCCAAGTTTTCCAGCTTGGTGGGTTCAGGCCTCCACGCACTGTTAGATGCGCTTCACCTTGGCCATGGATAGATCACCCGGTTTCGGGTCTACTTAACGCAACTAAACGCCCTATTCAGACTCGCTTTCGCTACGGCTGCGCCTCTTAAAGGCTTAACCTTGCTACGTTAAGTAACTCGTCGGCTCATTCTGCAAAAGGCACGCAGTCACACTCCCGAAGGAGTGCTTCCACAGCTTGTAGGCTCATGGTTTCAGGAGACTATTTCACTCCCCTAGCAGGGGTTCTTTTCACCTTTCCCTCACGGTACTGGTTCACTATCGGTCGCCAGAGAGTATTTAGCCTTAGGAGATGGTCCTCCTAAATTCTCACAAGCTCGTATATCTCATGATACTTGGGAATACATACAAGAAGTCTACATCTTTTCACTCACGGGACTGTTACCCTCTTTGGTTTTCCTTTCCAGGCACATTAAGCTAAGATGGAGATTTGTAACTTCTTTGTGGATTCGTGTACCCACATGATGCATCCCTCGACCCCACCCATACAACGCACACGAGCTTTAACGTATGGATGGTTTGGGCTATTTCCCATTTCGCTCGCCGCTACTTAGGGAATCGCAACCCGGCCTGCGCCGGGTTATGTTGCTTTCTTTTCCTCGGGGTACTGAGATGGTTCACTTCTCCCGGTTGTCTCTTGCATCCTATTTTATTCAGATGCAAGTGGCAGAGCATTTCCTCTGCCCGGTTGCCCGATTCGGGGATCTCCGGATCTATGCTTGCTAACAGCTTACCGAAGCTTATCGCAGTTAACCACGCCCTTCATCGTCTTCTGGCGCCAAGGCATCCACCATAAGCCCTTAGTAGCTTGATCACAGGTGTTTGCAGATTATTAATTTTTATTGGCTACCCTAAATTACGCTATGCAGTTGTCAAAGAACGAAACACCAGATAAATCTGATGTATGCTTTTAAGCTTTTAATTTCCAGTTTTCAATTTTGAGCTTTTAATTCCTAGACTAAAAACTCAAAACCAAAAACTGTAAAATAGAATGGTGGAGATGAGCGGAATCGAACCGCTGACCTCCTAATTGCAAGTCAGGCGCTCTCCCATCTGAGCTACACCCCCACCGGGAGATATAAGATTAAAGATTCAAACAATCTTTAATCTTAAATTTTTTTAATTGCTCTGGTGGGCCTACCTAGACTCGAACTAGGGACCTCGTGCTTATCAGGCACGCGCTCTAACCACCTGAGCTATAGACCCGCCTAAATATAAAAAAACTGAATAATACGTTGTCATGGACGAATAGCATCGACCTAGAGCAAATTGGATTGAAGATTAGAAGATTTAAGATTGAAAATTAAATCCCCAATCTTTTAATCTTTAATTTGTAATCTTCAATCAAAGCGCTCCTTAGAAAGGAGGTGATCCAGCCGCACCTTCCGATACGGCTACCTTGTTACGACTTCACCCCAATCATCGGTTTCACTTTAGACGACTGCCTCCTTGCGGTTAGCTCATCGGCTTCGAATGCCACCGACTTTCGTGGTGTGACGGGCGGTGTGTACAAGGCCCGGGAACGTATTCACCGCGACCTGCTGATTCGCGATTACTAGCGATTCCAGGTTCATGTAGTCGAGTTGCAGACTACAATCCCAACTGAGACCGGCTTTAAGGGATTAGTTCCACCTCACGGTTTGACGACCCTCTGTACCGGCCATTGTAGTACGTGTGCAGCCCAGGGCATAAGGGCCATGAGGACATGACGTCATCCCCACCTTCCTCCGACTTATCGTCGGCAGTCTTCCTAGAGTTCCCGACATTACTCGCTGGCAACTAGGAACAGGGGTTGCGCTCGTTGCGGGACTTAACCCAACATCTCACGACACGAGCTGACGACTGCCATGCAGCACCTGTTAATCTGTCTCGTAAGAGAAGACCGTGTTTCCACGGCTGTCAGAAAAATGTCAAGCCCTGGATAAGGTTCTTCGCGTTGCTTCGAATTGAGCGACATACTCCACCGCTTGTGCGGGCCCCCGTCAATTACTTTGAGTTTTAATCTTGCGACCGTAGTCCCCAGGTGGGGTACTTAATGCGTTAGCTACAGCACAGGAGGGGTCGATACCTCCTACACTTAGTACCCATCGTTTACGGCTAGGACTACCGGGGTATCTAATCCCGTTCGCTCCCCTAGCTTTCGCGCGTCAGCGTCAGAGTCAGACCAGAAAGCCGCCTTCGCCACCGGTGTTCTATGTGATATCTGCGCATTTCACCGCTACACCACATATTCCGCTTTCCTCTCCTGACCTCAAGCCGAGCAGTATCAAATGCAGTTCTCAGGTTAAGCCCAAGGATTTCACATCCGACTTACTCAGCCGCCTGTACGCCCTTTACACCCAGTAATTCCGAACAACGCTTGCCCCCTACGTATCACCGCGGCTGCTGGCACGTAGTTAGCCGGGGCTTTCTATTATGGTACCGTCAATCTGGCAAGTTATTAACGTGCCAGTTTTTCTTCCCAAAACACAGAGCTTTACAACCCGAAGGCCTTCATCACTCACGCGGCATTGCTTGTTCAAGCTTTCGCCCATTGACAAATATTCCGACTTGCTGCCTCCCGTAGGAGTCTGGACCGTATCTCAATTCCAGTATGGCCGATTACCCTCTAAGGACAGCTACCCATCGTCGCCTTGGTGAGCCTTTACCTCACCAACTAGCTAATAGGCCGCGCGCCCATCTTTGGACAATAGCTTTGAATAGAGGCCATTTTTTATTGCATGACTTATGCCACACAACTCTATGGGGTATTATCACCTCTTTCGAAATGCTATCCCCCTTCCAAAGGCAGGTTACGCACGTGTTACTCACCCGTTCGCCACTTTACTAGGAGCCTTGCGACCCCATTCTCGTAGACTTGCATCGTTCAGACATGCCGCCAGCGTTCGTTCTGAGCCAGTATCATACTCTCCAAATAATATCTATATACTAACTGCTTAAAGCTTTCGCTTTTTAAAGCAGATGTACTTCATATTGACAGGATCTTAGAGCACGTACACTCCCTGAATTTGAATCAGGTATTGTAAATACTCGAAAAATACTATCCGAATTGCACGACAACGTATCATTCAGTTTTCAAAGAACAAAACAGGCACATGAATCTCATCAATTTCAAGTGCCTGATAATTTACGTTTCAAATGTTCCAACATATTATTATATCACCAAATCAAACACTTGTCAAGGGGATTTTCTAACTTTTTCTAATCCCTGTTTCTACCTTGACAGAGCATTAAGTATACCAGCACTTACATATCCTGTCAAGCCCTTTTTTAATGTTTTTTTCAAGTTATTTGATTTTTAAAGGAGAATGTATCATTTATTACGGATTTTCTTGATCTCAAAGATAGATAATCCTGCAACTCCAATTCCTCCACCAGATCCTCTGAAAGGTCTATTATTCGATAGTTCTTTTCAGAAAGACCAATATATTTTGCAACGGTCTTTACCTCTCTGTTTTTGAAAAAAAACCATAAGAGCTTCTGGCATCAGCAACTGCAATGTTTCGATAGCCGCGTTCATAAATTCGATCCACCAGATATTCTACCCGAATTGGATCAGTAAAAGTGGAAATATCCTTTTTAGAATACATAAACATGAAGTTTGGCTTGATATGGATTGATGGGCTCATTTAAATCGCAAATTCCACCATTATGAAGAAGTATATGAACAAATTCATGGATTAGAGTAATATCTTGCCATTTGGTTGATCTTTGGAATTAATCACAATAACAGGTAGAACGCTCTCACTTATAGAGAATCCTCGCATTTCTTTCGGATCAATTTTATTTGTATTAGCAGTTTGAAAGACTATAATGTCCATACTCTCAACAGCATTTTTCCAACCGTTAAAGGCTTCGTAAGAATCTTTCCATTTTGACTGATCTTCTATTGATATACCTAGTAATCCTCTTATATATTCCGACAAATTATCAGGGTCATCATCAATCGAGGCTTTCTCATTAAATGGTTTTATCTGTTCTCCCAACAGTTCAGATATGTCTAAAGCTATCTCTCTTCTATATTGATTATTGTATAGAATAATTTGGTGCTTCTTCTGTGATGATGATGTCGTGTGGATGGCTTTCTTTTAGACCTGCCACTGTGCTTCTTATGAATTTTGCGTCTCGTCTGAGTTCCTCGATGTCTTTTGTTCCGCAGTATCCCATGCTGTGCTTGAGTCCACCGACTAATTGATATACGTAATCACCGAGTAGACCTTTGTATGGAACTCTACCTTCGATCCCCTCTGGTATGAGCTTTTCTGTCTTTGATTCGCTAAACTGGAAATATCTTTCTCTCCCGCCACGCTTTTTCATCGCACCGATAGAACCCATGCCTCTATAAGTTTTGTAGGTTCTGCCCTGATATATGATGGTTTCCCCGGGGCTTTCCTCTGTTCCTGCAAAAAGGTTGCCTATCATGACAGAGCTTGCACCTGCGGCTATCGCCTTTGATATATCACCTGAGTATCTTATTCCGCCATCTGCGATTATTGGGATTCCGTATTTGTTTGCAACTTCAGTACATTCATAGATGGCTGTGATTTGTGGAACACCTACACCTGCTACGATCCTCGTGGTACAGATTGCACTTGGTCCGATGCCGACTTTCACTGCATCTGCTCCGGCTTCGATAAGTTCGAGAGTGCCTTCTTGAGTAACTACGTTACCTCCGATGACGTCAATATTGTATTTTGATTTGATCATTTTTACTGCATTTATTACTGATATTTGGTGCCCATGTGCGGCGTCAATGACTATCGCATCTACGTTAGCTTCTATCAGTTCAGAGACTCTTTCGTCCATATCTGATCCGGGACCAACTGCGGCGGCGACCCGAAGTCTGCCTTTATCGTCTTTGCATGAGCTAGGATATTGCTTTATTTTGTCTATGTCTTTGATAGTGATCAGTCCGATCAGCATGTAATTGTCGTCTACTACTGGAAGTTTTTCTATCCTGTTTTGATGAAGTACCTTTTTTGCTTCTTCTAACGTTACCCCTTCTCTTGCGGTGACCAAATTCTCTTTGGTCATTACGTCACCGATCAGGCGTGTTAAATCTTCTTCGTATCTCAGGTCTCTGTTGGTTAATATTCCAACGAGCTTGCCGTCTTTTGTAACAGGTATGCCTGATATGTGAAATCTCGCCATTAGATCAAATGCTTCACTTATGGGTTTGTCTGGTGGAAGATGGATCGGCTTTACTATCATACCGCTTTCCGACCTTTTCACTTTGTCAACTTCGTCTGCTTGTTCCTCTATGGTGAGGTTGCGGTGTATTACGCCGATCCCGCCTTCTCTTGCGAGAGCTATGGCAAGCCTTGCCTCTGTTACGGTATCCATAGCGGCACTGCAAAGAGGAATATTAAGCGTTAGGTTTTTTGAAAAATTTGTCTTTACGTCAATCTCGTGGGGTAGAACTTCTGATCGGGCTGGAATTAACAATACGTCGTCAAAGGTTAGTCCTAGTTTTTGGAACTTTGATGCGATGGCGTTGTCGAAATTGTCATAAGCGTCTGGTAATTTCATTGATTGCACCTCCGTCGAAGGATAGTATACTGCCTTATAATGATAGATAGTATACTATAATGTTATGGTTTTGATCTAGGGATGATTTACTTTATAAAAGCGACGAGTGATAAGTGACAGGTGATGAGTAAAAGATGCCAAGCTGGAAGCTTGGGCTACGACGCACTTTGGATTCCAGTTTTTACTGGAATGATAGAAACGATTAATAATTGGAGTAGCAAGCTTCAGCTTGCGTTTTATTTTCAAGCTGAAGCTTGCTACTCCGTAAATTATTAATTGTAATTGAGTTGTAAGATTTTACAATTGTCGTTTAACTGGAATAACGAATGTGTCTGTTCCAAGATCGGTATTATCGCCATCTATTTCACCTTCTATATTTAAGTTAAACAGTATCTTGTTCACTTCTATTCCCTGGTCTATTGTGAAGCGATATTTTCCTTGCTTTTTTGATGAATTGGATATTGATCCATATTTGAATTCATCGTATGCACTGTCTATCCTAACATCATTTTCGTCTGTATCCAGTGTCGCTATTACGTTTCCGATTGTTGAACTACCGATATACGTGCTGTTGGTGGTGTTTATAAGAGTTACTGTGATTTCTATTTTTTCGCCCGGTTCCGGGATACCATTGGCGTTGTTGGTTGCGCTGATGGTTTTAGAGTCATTTATCGTTGCCATAAGTCCACTGTATCCAGTAGGTGGTAGGTATCTGATTGCACCGCCTATGCGGGTGTTGTATCTGATTGCATCACCTGTGTTGTAGTCAATCTCTTCGCCTATTGGTTCTCCATTCTCTTCAACATTGAGTGTAAATGATACTGCATGACCTGCCGGACCAATCCTTACTTTGAATGGGTCACCAGGTTGGGGATCTGTTGCTATTCCCGGATCAAGCATGTTTGCCGCCGCATTATTATCTACTCTTACGTCCACATCTATCCATTTATCGCCATTATTAACTATGTGGAACCAGTATTGCGGGTCACTAGAATGTGTGTTTGGATTAAGTAATCTGCCAGCGAAAGCACCAGGTATCCAGTTAGCTGTTGTCATTTCAAGACGTGTTGCCGTTAAATTAGTAGAAGCAGTAGCAGTAACATCTGGTACAACAGTAAATCTATACTCACTACTTAATTCTGCCACACTGTCTGCCGGAATATCATTGTAGGAGCCATCTGTTCTACTAAATAACGTTAAGCTTGGATCCGCTGTTGTCAATGTCAATTCTGCATTTACATCTTGAGCTATTTCGTAAGTTGGATTCCTGCGAGCTATCTGTAGCCTGATTGCTTCACCCGGTTCGGCTATTTTGTTGCTGTTACCATCACTGGTTATCCAGTCTGCTATGTAGTGAGTTCGCATACCGAAGTATTGTTTGAAGGTTTCGGTATTGATCAACTGATTATTAACTCTGATTTCCAGAGTGAACGTCACGTAGCCTGCAAATCCAGCTTCTATGGTTGCTTCAAAGGTTACTGTGTCTGAGCTAGACGCTCTAATCTGACCGACTTTAATACTATTATCGGTTATGTCAACTTCATTTGCATCGGGATCAATCCTTAACTCAACGTTATCTATATCTTTTGAAGTTATGTTCTTGATAAGAACGTCAATGTCTTGGGGATCTTCTTCACCGGGTATCAATTGGCTATCAGGCTCAAATTTATCCACGATAATATCTGGACCGATTTTGACGGTGAAGGTGTCTCTGCCAATGATGTTGATGTTCGTCCCGGATTTTATATCGAGGGTGAAGTTTATATTGGCACCCAATAAAGTGGGATCGTTGTTTAGCTTTACGTACTGGAAGTCTTTTGTGACGGAGGCTAGTCCGAGGAAAGTTCCATAGTCCAGCGTAATCCCATCTTTTGCCATATCCACTACGGTTGTTCCAACCAGACCTTTGAGCCTTAGGTCATCTGTCTTGAGTGTCGCTTTTACTGACTGCATAGAACTGGCTGATCTGTTCTCAAGCGTGATGTTGATGTTCATAGTTTCGCCCGGCTCTATTGCAGTATCACCGTCATTCTGAGGTCTAACAACATCTTTGATAGCATCAGGTATTACCCTCTTATTCTGTTGAAGGTCCAAAGCGATACGCACAAGGTTACCTCCTATCAGGGCTGTGAAATCCTGTATGGATATGCTGTTGTCTTTTGAATTTCTAATGACGAGAGTGAACGTGACTTGCTGACCTATGGCTGACGTTGCGCTTGAGATTACGTCGAAGCTAAAGAAACTACTCACTATCTGATCTTTGGCAATATCGCCGTAGGATGCTACGTATTTTTCTATTCCCTGTAGAGTGTTGTTGTATTTGCGTATATATGTGTTTTGTGTGCTGAGTTGTGCGGTTACTCCGTATACTGTCTCTGTTCCAACGTTTTTCAGTACAACGTTGAACTTCTCGACTCTATTTCCGGGTATCAGGTCAATGTCGTTCTGTTCTAACTTTATATTTTCGGACTTTCCGCGCAGGTAGTTGGTTATATTATCTCTGACGCTGGGTGATGACAGTATAGCCAGATGTCTCGTCTGTGACATGAAACCTCTACCTTCCGGGAATGGTATTACGTCCATTTTTTGGTAAATTTCTGTCAACCCTTGCTCTAAGAATGGGAAGCTGATATTGTTTGTGAAGTCAACGCTGTTAAGGTATACAAGCCCGTCATTGTTATCGGCATCGCTTGGTGCGGTCGGGTCAGATGCGGACATTGCAAAATAATGTGTATTGACCTTTTTCCCCGGTTGGTTGTTCAAAGCCACAAGGGATGGAGAGTTTTCAAATATCTCCTGCCATCCATCACGATAATACGTCCATATTGGATCGCTTTGTGTTTTCTTTATGAAACTATTGAAACCAGCCCTGAGGAGATCAGCTTTTATTCCATTGTTTGGAACTGCCAGCATTATGAGACTGCCTATGTACTGATCTAAACCTCTGTTTACAATACTATGACGGATTACCAATGCGCCTGTATCGTGTGCCACTACGTCGATCTTGCCACTGAAGCCGGCAGGAAGTACTCTTGCCAGTTCTGTTGCAAGGAACAAGCTATTTATCGCTATGGATTTTGTACCGGACTCGAAGTTAAATACCAATACTTGATCGTAGTAGGGAGTTGTACCTCCAGTTAGCTTTAGCAATCTTAAATCGGTTATTATGTTTGCCATGTCGTCAGATTTTGACGTAATACCATGAATAACAAGGGCGATCTTTTTGTATGCAGAATTTATGATCGGTTGTAGATAACCGCTTATCTTTCCAGATGATAACTGCGGGTCACGTATACCAAGGTCTGTGGTGCTTATCTGAGGCTCATCAAATTTTGTGATGAGGACGTAGAAAGCGGTATCTGCTGTTTTGCTCAGTGTCTTGTCGAATTTGTGGCTCGCATCGCTGAAGTTTCGCACATCCGTCGGAATTACGTAAGCAGTTATTATGGAATCGCTAGTTGTAATATCGTCTCGGGTGATCATCTTGTAATCAAAGCCATTGTAGATGAACAGCATGATAGAGTTTGCATCGGTTATGCCACTTGGGCGAGGTATGATCAATTTCAAGGGCTTACTGATCTCTTTGCCTTCAAATCCTACACCGATAGCTTTTCCCAGTAGTCTTATGGTTGGGTTAGGAATGGTAGTTGGCTCAATACCGCTAAAACCGAGTACTACTTTGGTATCCTGCAGGAATGTGTTGCTGTCAACTATCATGGAGTAGTTTTTGGCATCTGCATCTTTGAATTCCACTTTTCCACCTTGAGAGCGAGGAATTGTCTCGACCGCGTAGGTATAAAGTTCTACGTTGGGAACAGTTGTTGGTTGTCCAACTTTAACTACGACGTCTCTCTGTGATTTGTCGGTGCCGTATCCAAGTGCGGTTATTTGTAGGTTATATGTTCCTGGTTCGCGACCGGTCACAGAGTAACTTCCGTCAATAGAACTGACTGCGACTTCTGCTACATTCAGGTCATTTTTCTGAATAATCACTTTGGCTACTCGCCAGCTTTCTCTTGGTGTGATAGTACCAGAGATAATGCCTGTCGTTGGCTCTATGGGTTCGCTGCGCTCTTCGCTTTCGATGACGTTGCCTGCTTGATCATTGGCTTTGACTTTGTAATAGACAGTTTGCCCTGCATAGTTAGACCATCCGCCAAGTGGTCTTGGAATTTCGTAGAACCATATATTGCCACTTTCTCGATACATAGTCTGATATCCGACATAAGTGCCACTTGCTATACGGTAATTAAGCAACACTTTGGTACCATCAATTCCACTGCCCTGATCAGTTATTTCAACTTCGATACGGAGAAAAGGCTCTGTGGAACTTTCGGTCAGGTTTGTTGGTGTAAGCTTCCAGTTAGCTAATTCGGGAACTTTGTTGTCTATACCAAATGTCTTTGAGATTAGCACATCAGTAGATGCCTTATCATCATCGGTGACTATTGCTTTTAACCAGATTTCGGGGTCTAGCCCAATAACAGTGGTATCCCACGTTACTGAATAAGTTGCTCTTGTAAGTGGTGCGCCTATATCAATCCATTTTAAGTTGTCGGTACTGTATTGGAACTGTACACTCGTTATATCTCCGTCCTGATCTGATGCAGTCGCCTGAATAGATATTATCCCTCGTTCCCAGTCTTTATAACTGGAAGTTATTAGACCAGTTGGCGGATCGTTTATATCGTCAATTAACTCTTGCTGTTCTTTAGTTTCGGGACTTACGTTACTAACAACGTCAGTGGATCGTGCTTTGTAACTTAGTGTCTGACCACGATACTGATCCCAACCGCCGATCTCGCCGATCTCGTAGTACCAAGTGTTAGAAGTTGAGGATTCTCTTCGCATTTCCCGGAAATCTCTATAACTGCTGTTGCCAATTTTGTAGGCAATCTCAACCTTATTTACTCCGCTTCCTTCGCCGTCGTTGTAATCAACGGTTACCCGGAATGTACCTACTGTATCTTCTGTCAGGTTTTCTGGAGATTTTGCCCAATTGCCAGCAACAGGTGATTGGTTATCTATACCAAACTTTCTTGAAGGCTCACTCTTTACGGATTCTGTTTTTCCGTCACTCGGCGGAACGAGAACCGTTTTATCATCAGAATCTATGGCTACTGCTCGTACCCATACGGATTTTGCCAGTTCTGGAATATCCAGCCTTGTATCCCACAATATAGAATATGGAGACGTCTCATCTGGTGTGCCAATTGTTTTCCAGTTTACGTTATCTATACTGAATTCAAATTGTACGATTGGTTTTGAATCATCGGCGTCTGATGCGTCGGCTTTTAATTCGATCTCTTTTGTTTCCCAGTCTTTGAACGTGCTAGTTAGACTGACAACTGGTGGATCGTTTATGCTGTCTATTGGCTCTTTTCTTTCAAGGCTTTCTGATGAGTTTTTAGCAACGTCTTCGATTTTTACTTTATAAAAGACGTACTGACCACGGAAACTGTCCCATTTACCTGTTGGCTCAAGGATATCGTAGTACCAAGTTGTACTGTCGTCCGTTGTCATGTTTTTGAAGCCTTCATATTTAGTTTCGTTTCCTATGTGGTAATCAAACTGTGAAATTCCTGATAACCCGCTTCCACTGTCTGTTATTTGTACTGATACCCTGAACTTACCTACAGTATCTTCTGTCAGATCGGCAGGGATTTGCTCCCAATTTGAGAACTTTGGTAGCGTTTTATCAAGATTTATGTTGGACAGTATCTTATGGGGTTCTTCGTTTCCAAGACCATCCACACTCCAATATTCCAGAGTGTTTGCTCCTTCATCTGTCATGCTCACTGGTACACCAGCCTGTCCATTTATTGGTACAGTTTGTTTATCGGCGTTATTGAGTTTGTATAATATACTTGCGACCCCGATACCATTTTTGTCAGTTGCGGTCAGGGTGATAATAAAGTTCTTATTCTTCCAAGTTCCATCGTAATCCTGACTTGTAGTCGGGATTTCATTATCTATTTTAAAGCTATTTGGAATAACGAACTCTTTTGAAAGACCACCATCATCAGTGGCTGTAACTCTTACCCAGACTGATAGAGATACTTGTGGAATGGCAGTCTTTGTATCCCACATTACAGTATAAGGGGCAGATGCTACCGTTCCGATAGGTGTCCACTCTACTTTATTGGTGCTGTAATCGAAATCTATTTTTGCAATAACTCCGTCATGGTCAGAGGCATCAGCATCAATTTTTAGCTGTCCTTTTTCCCATGTATTGAACGTAGTTGTAATTTTAACCGTTGGAGGCTTGTTTATAAAGTCAATGAGTTCACTTTGCTCCGGGCTTTCTGCAAGATTTCCAGCGACATCCTCCATCCTTGCCTTGTAATAGATGCTTTTATTACTATATGTTGTCCAGTTTCCTGATGGTTCTGGAATATCAAAATACCATACATCATTGGCTTCTCCCTTTAGCATATTTACGTATTCGCCGTATTCTGTTCTTCCGTTGCTCGGCGGAACGAGAACTGTATCCTTGCCTATGTGATAGCTGATCTGTGGGATTTTGCCTGTTAGTTCACTTCCGATGTCGGTTACCCGAACGGATACACGGAATGACCCTACGCTATCTTCTATTAAATCCATCGGGTCTTTTGTCCAGTCTGTAAATACAGGCGAGGTTTTATCAAGTTTTATGTTCTGGATGGTATGATGTATTTCGGTATTTCCGATATCATCTGTACTCCAGTATTCAAGCTGGTGTATGCCTTCGGTGATTATTTTGGGCTGTCCATTTGCCTGTATGTTATTTTCATCACCGTTATTCAGTTTGTATGTGATGTTTTTCGGAGATATGCCTATTCCGTTTCCATCAATGGCTGTCAATGTTATAACGAAGTCCTCTTTGTGCCATAGATCGTTATAGTCGTCGCTTGTGATGGGTGGCTGGTTATCAATGCCAATGCTTGTTGGATAAACGTAAGTAGTTGATAATCGCGCGTTGTCTGTAGCGGTAACTCGTAACCAGACTATCGGCGCCTGCTGGATTGCGGCAACAGTATCCCATCCAATGGAGTATGGCGCCGCTGTAACTGGCGCTCCTATTGGTTTCCAATTGGATTTATCGAAGCTATATTCAAACTGTACATTTGTAACTGTACCATCAAGGTCTGATGCTGTAGCTTCTATTTTTAAAACACCTTTTTGCCAGGGGTCATAAGTGTTTACTATCTTGACTATTGGAGGCTTATTTATATAGTCTAGGAGTTCGGATCTTTCCGGGCTTTCTCCAATGTTACCAGCGACGTCTTCACATTTAACTTTGTAGTATACGTATTTGTTTGGATAGGCATCCCACGTTGAATTTGGTTCAGGGATGTCAAAATACCACAATTTGCCATCATCGCTTACCATGCTTTTGTATCCACTGTATTGAGTATCTGTACCTATATGATAATCAATTTGTGGTAATTTGCCGGTCAATCCACTACCATCGTCTGCTACTCGAACGTATATACGGAGCCTTCCTTTTGTATCTTGAGTCAAATCCACAGGGTCTTGTCTCCAATCTGTGAAAGCAGGTGGAGTTTTATCAAGTTTTATGTCGGATAGGGTTTTGTGTTGTTCTTCGTTTCCTAGCTTATCGGTGCTCCAGTATTCAATTGTGTTTGCTTGATCTTCTTTTGTGATAGCTACGTCTGTTCTTCCGTTACTCGGCGGAACGAGAGGTGCGCTTGACTGACCATCAACCTCTATATCCTGTTTATTTCCATTGTTTAATTTGTAGGATATGGTTGCTACGCCGATACCATTTCCATCGGTTGCTTTGAGGATAATGGTGAAGTCTTTGTTATGCCATAATCCATTGTAGTCGTGGCTTGTTACTGGCGCCTGATTATCTATGCCGAAACTCGTAGGAACAAGGTATTTTGTAGAGGTGTTTAAGTTATCAATAGCGGTTGCCCTTAACCAGACATTCTTTGTCACGTCTCTGATTATGGTCTTTGTGTCCCATGAAACTGAATATGGAGATTTATCTACTGTTGTACCTATCTGAGTCCAGTTGATGTTGTCAAGGCTATATTCAAACTGTACACCAGTAATAGTTCCATCAGGGTCGGGTGATGCTTCTGCTGTTATGGTTATTAATCCTTTTTGCCATATACCAAAAGTGTTTATTATCTTTACTACTGGTGGATGATTGATGTTTGTAATTAGTTTCTGTTGTTCTGTGCTTTCTCCGACATTTCCTACTGCGTCCTCTGATTTAACCTTGTAATAGACGTTTTTACTGCGATATGTGTTCCAAGTATCTGATGGCTCTGGTATATCAAAACTCCATAGGTTATTTCCCAGAGACTTCATTGGCTTATAGCCGTTGTATTTGCTGTTTGTTCCTATACTATAATCGAATTGCGGGATTTTATCTCCCAGTCCGCTTCCACCTACGTCAGTTACTTTGACTGTTACTTGCAAACTCCCTATTGTACTTTCTTTTAGATCCGCAGGATCAATAGCCCAATCGGTGTAAGTGGGTGGCTGATTGTCGAGAATTACGGAAGGAACTACCTGGGTCTGACCTTCTTTGACTTGTGCTTTGACTTCAAAAGGAGCATAGTTTTTCATTTGTAATGTAAAAAGATATTCGCCAATGATTAATCCGGGGAAGGTATAGGGGGTTTTCAGTCCTGAGTTTGCGCCATTGATTAATATGTCTGCTCCACTGGGCGTGGAGTCTATTGTGAGTGAGCCAAGCTTAACGTTTGGATTGCCTTTTCGCCAGCTTGCTAGTAGCAAGTCTCTGTCTTTTTCGTCTATGACGTTATCTTCGTATATATCCATCATGCTGTTCCAGTTGACGTCACCCTTTTTGGATTTCCATACGCTGGAAAGCACTACTCTGTCGAGAAGGTTAATCTGGTTGTCAATTTTTAGGTCGCCGGGAATCAGTTGAAAATCAACGGTAATGTCGGCGTTGACAGCTATGTCAGAGCGTACTACGGATATATTTCCGGGTTTTTGAGCGCTGATGGTATATGAGCCTGAAGGAACGTTTTGAATGGAATATTTCCCGTCTGCATCGGTGACGCCAGATAGACTCCGCCCTTGTAAAGATTGTATGTTGTGTATAGTAACCAATACTCCGCTTTTGTCTTTTTTGCCTTCTATTTTTACTGTTCCAGATACGGTTGCGCTCCATGCGGAGGCTATCTGTATAAGAAAGAGAACAGCCATTAGCAGAGATAATGTTAGAAATTTCCGAAAAAACTTATTAACCATGATATCGTTCCTCCAGGGGATAATAAATCAAGTAGACCAAGTTAGTATTCCAAATTATATACTATTGTCACAACATTAGTGGTTTTATCGGTAAATGATTATCGTTATCGGGACAGACACATAGGTCTGTCCCTACAATGTTTGATGCCATTTATTGTAGGGGCGAACATACGTGTTCGCCCTGTTTATAACCATAGTTATTTACCAATAGAACCATTTAGTATAAAGTCATTGTGAGCGATACTCTATGAGTGGATCCGATGCTTAGTAGTCCAAACCCGTAATCTAATTGTATGATTGATATACGTACGCCAATCCCGGCAGATATTTCACCTGTGTCTGTGGTGTAACCAGCACGGATGGCAAGGTCTTTGACTGGATGTACCTCTGCCCCTAGGTGGAATTTTGCTGATCGCCCGCCAGCTTTGTCTATGGCTGTGGCAAGTAGTATTTTTTCGTCCATTATTTTATATGAGAGTCCAAAAGCCACTTTTCTTGGGATTGAGTCGGAGTTTTCGAGAAGTGTTATTTTTGGGCTTATAAGGTTTTGAGCCATTATTCCAATCATCAGGTTGAGCATGGGTTCATATAATGCCCCGATGTCTAATCCTATGCCGGACCCTTTTTCGTTCCAGATGGTTTGACGGACAATTTTGAGATTTAAGCCTAAACGTATTTGCTCTGTTATGCTGTTGGCGTAAGATGCTATGACGCCAAGCTCTTTGTCGTCAAATTTTTCGTCGGTTGGTCCGGTTGCATCTTTAACTACGAATATATCACCAACATTTAAGTAAGCTACGTTCAAACCTACTGAACCATAAGGGGATGGAATTGCGGCACTCAAGGTATGATAGCCTATCTTTTTTACGCCACCACCACCGATTAGGTCGTAGTTCATTGGGTTAGAATACATGAAACTCATTTGTGGGTGAGCCAATTTTGCCAGACCTGCGGGGTTCCAATATCCTGCGTTTGCGTCATCTGCTACTGCAACGAAAGCTTTACCCATTGATATTGGTCTTACACCGATACCGTTTTTTAGAAATGCTCCGGCGTCTCCACCATCTCCGGAGGCACCAAAAGCGTTTAGGCTCGTGATGAGTATTATCAGTAATATAGTGCTATTTATGATTAATGCTCGGAACATTATTTATTTCCTCCAGATTTGGTTAGCGAAGTACTGCAATTTTCCACGTTTGGTTCTTTTCATCAGAGCCAAGTTTGGCTTTTATCCACAGGATGTATGTTCCATTTGCTACATCCTGACCGTTTTCGTTTGTGCAATCCCATTCGTATTCGTATATAGGTGCTTGACCGATCTTGAAATCCTGAAATTCAATAGTTTTGACTAATTCACCGGATATGTCGAATATTCTTGCTTCCAATCCATCAAGAATCGCTAATGACTCACATCTGATCACGGTCTTTCCTGAATTGTCAACGGGATTGGGATAGTTGAAGACTTTTTTTAGCTCAAATATCTGACCGATCTTGATTGCTCGTTGAGTTGAGTCTATACTTGTTGGTATTGCATTTGCGGTTGAATCAGCCAAAGATATATCATTGGGAAGTAGCTTGACCCAAGTGTCTCCGGGGGACCTTACCAGAAAATTGATGGTCAGGAGTATTTCGTCTTTTGTGGATTCAATTCCTGTGCCGGGACCTTCAAGCACTGCTGAATATTCAAGCTTTCCGGTGGTTTTGGCATCTTCGGTATCGGGAATTATATCTTCAGCAAAGTTGTCTATTATAACACCTTTTAATATGGATAGGTATTCTAGCTTTAGATTGTCAAAAGAGACAAGTACATTGACACCTTTTAGATCGGTGACCTGATCAATAACTACTTCTACCGGGAATTTGTCACCGACGTTTAGGTTTGGATTGACCATCCTTAGATTGATGGATACGCTACTTGCGTGGGAATAACCTGAAATCAGAAATAGTAGAGCTATTGTTAATATTATTGTTATTCGCTTCATTTTTGGCTACCACTCCTTAGTGTTGTTTGAAAAGCAATTTTTTGTTTAAGACTCTATATTTACACACCCCTAAACCCCTCTCATGAACATTGAATAATTAATGGGGTAATAGATTAAAATGGATTCCCGTTTTCACGGGAATGACAAACCCCGTAAAATGTCATTCCCGTCCCCATGAAAATGGGGAAAGTGGGAATCCAGAGAAGGTTATCTAGCTTATTACCCGATTATTTATTTAACCTTCATAAGAGGGATTTTGGAAACTCTCATTTTCAGTGGGGGAGTGTTTATAAATTAATTATTTAATCTTCATAATTCTAATGCACAATAAATAGAATGTTTATAACAACTGTGTTTGATGCCAAAGTATATCATAGCTGTCATCTAAAATCAAGTAACATTTTATTTAAATGATCAGCAATTTTCGTGCCAAGTTATGAGTAACTGAAATAGCTTGACACTATGATACTCTGGTAGTATACTTTGTGTAATTGTTTTTAGAATACCTATAAGGAATTGAAACAAGATTGGAGACACTTGTGACAACTTTACCATTGGAACAGATAATTGTCGTTTTGGATTTTGGTTCGCAATATAGCCAGCTTATTGCCCGTCGTATTAGAGAAAACAACGTTTATTGCAGGATTTTGCCTTATGATGTTTCTGCTGAAGAACTAAGAACTCTTGCCCCAAAAGGTATATTTCTTTCGGGTGGACCTGCAAGTGTTTATGCTGATGGTGCGCCTGTTTGTGACCCTGATATATTTAAGCTAGGTATACCTGCTATTGGTATTTGTTACGGTATGCAGTTGATGGCGCATCTGCTTGGTGGAAAAGTTGAGCCTGCTCCTACTAGAGAATACGGTTTTGCTAATCTATCCGTTGACAGGCAAAGCGATCTTTTTTTTGGTCTTGATAAAGATTTTTCTGTTTGGATGAGCCACGGTGATAGCGTTTATCAGATGCCCGAAGGGTTTGAAGCGATTGCTCATACTGAAACTTTGCCAATAGCTAGTATGGCTGATGATAACCGTAAGTTTTATGGGCTACAATTTCATCCTGAAGTTGTTCATACTCCTCTGGGCAAAAAAATTATATCAAATTTTCTTTTTCGCATAAGTAATTGTAATCCTTCATGGACTATGAGTTCGTTTATAAATAAAAGTATATCTGAGATCAGAGATGAAGTTGGGGATGCGCTTGTTATCTGTGCTGTCAGCGGAGGCGTGGATTCGTCTGTGCTTGCGGCTTTGATACATAAGGCTATCGGTGATCAACTCAAGTGTATATTTGTTGATAATGGTCTGTTAAGAAAAAATGAAGCTCAGGAAGTTATTTCGTTTTTTAGGAACGATCTTTGCATAGATCTACATTTTGTTGATGCTAGTATCAGATTTCTGAAAAAGCTTTCGGATGTTGTTGATCCAGAATTAAAGCGGAAAATCATAGGCAGAGAGTTCATCGAGGTCTTTCATGAGGAAGCGGATAGGATTGGGAGTGTCAGATTTTTGGCGCAGGGTACCCTATATCCTGATGTTGTCGAGAGTGGCGGATTGTCAAAATCACTAGCGTCTACTATTAAAAGTCATCATAACGTGGGCGGATTGCCAGCAAATATGAAGCTGAAACTCATTGAGCCATTCCGTGAGTTATTTAAAGATGAGGTTAGAAAGCTTGCAAGGGAATTAGGGCTTCCCGATAAGGCTATTAAAAGACATCCGTTTCCCGGTCCCGGTCTTGCTGTCAGGGTCATTGGCTCTGTGACGCAGGAAAAATTAGACATTCTCAAACAAGCTGATGCTATATTCATAGAGGAATTGCGCTCCTCTGGTACTTATGATGATGTATGGCAGGCTTTTGCTGTTTTGCTCCCTGTAAAAAGTGTTGGTGTTATGGGTGATGAACGTACTTATGATCAGGTGATCGCTATCCGTGCTGTTACTGCTGAGGACGCTATGACTGCGGATTGGGCTAGACTGCCTTATGAGCTACTCGCTAGAATATCCAACAGGATCATAAATGAGGTTAAAGGCGTTAATAGAGTTGTTTATGATATAAGTTCTAAACCACCCAGTACTATTGAGTGGGAATGATTGAAGATTGAAGATTGAAGATTGAAAACATTGCTAAGGATTGCGAATTTAATAACTTCCGTGTTTAATACTTGAACGTTGGTCCCAACCTACTTTTTCTTATTTGACGGAATAGCATGGCTTTAGCCTGTTACATAGTCTATGATAATCGCAAGCTAAAGCTTTTCATTTTCAGTATCTGGCAAATGTGAAAGTTATTTAATCACGGATTCTAAGTCTTCAATCTTTTAATCAAATCAAATATATCGCTCCTCTGGAGTTTTAAGTTGTTTTGCATGTTTTTTCTATAAACATAACACCCCTCTGGGGTTAAAACTTGTTAAGTCAGTGACATTCTACCTAAATCCGTTTAGAAAGTGAACCTTTTCTCAATCTTTAATTTTCAATCTTTAATCTTCAATCCATCTTTTATCTGTGTCTATCTGTGTTCATCTGTGGTTAATTTTCTGATGATTGAATTTTCTGATGTTTACATTTATTGGTTTTTAGAAGGAAAAAATATAAAATGAAGCTTAAACCATATATCCTTGTTATATTGTCTGTTATTATTGTATTAACACTTAACTGTTTTTTGTATGCTGATTTTCCACAGCCCATAAGTATCAGTCAGGGTGAGGGAATGATACCACCTTCTTTTATAAATTATAAAGTAGGTGATGTTATTGCGTCGTCGGTAAACGTTAGTACGTCAATGTTTGGAACAATTACTGCGACAAGTGGGTCCCCTCAGAGTGTGTCTGTGTCATATATTCCTGGTAGAGAGATGTCGGCGCAGTTTAATATGAGAGAGATCGGTGATTATACTATCCAAGAGAGTTATTCTCTTTCGATAGTTTCTGCGTTTGGATCAGCAACTGTTCCGGGTTCCAGAATATCAACTTACCGTAATGAGACATCTGGCATGAAAACTTTAAAAATAGCAAAAAGTACTTTCAGTGGATACTCAATGTCCCTGCCTCCCGGTAAAATTTCTGCTCAAATCACACCTTTGACAGGCATTGAACCGGGCGGATCCTTAGCTGTCACATTGACCGCGATTCAGGATATACCAATTGGAGAAGTTCTTGCTAATTCGATAAATGTAAGTGCTAACTGGGGTGTGGATATGTGGAGTATAACTGGCAGTGGTCCCAGTAATACACCTCCGTCAGTAACTATAAATTCTGCATTACAATCACAGCCCAATGGTGATGTGGGTATTTCATACACTTTGGTAGATGCTGAAAATGATTCGTGCACTATCACTGCTCAATACAGCAAAGATGGTACAAATTGGTTTAGTGCCTCAATCGCTGGCAACATGGTGGGTGTAAGCCCGGGTACAAAAAGCTTGTCATGGAAATCGGCTGTAGATCAACCCAATGGTCAAGGCTCTTACCAGATAAGAATAAAGGCTAATGATGGAACTGCTGATAGCGCATGGGCATCATCAGGCGTAACATTAAATAATACTCCAGCCAGTAATACACCTCCGTCAGTAACTATAAATTCTGCATCACAATCACAGCCCAATGGTGATGTGGGTATTTCATACACTTTGGTAGATGCTGAAAATAATTCGTGCACTATCACTGCTCAATACAGTAAAGATGGTGTAAACTGGTCTACCGCTTCAATAGCTGGCGACATGGTAGGTGTAAGCCCGGGTACAAAAAGCTTGTCATGGAAATCGGCTGTAGATCAACCCAATGGTCAAGGCTCTTACCAGATAAGAATAAAGGCTAATGATGGAACTGCTGATAGTGCGTGGTCATCAACGAGTGTAACGATAAATAATAATGCAAATATCAATAATAACCCACCGTCGGCGGGAACTCTCAGGATTAGAACCATAGACCCTACTACTAATAAAGAACCTGTCCCTTATCATGATCCTGTCACTGGTGATAAACTTATGGCGGGATACAATTTCGTTGATCCGGATGGTGATCTGGAGTCTGGAAGCGAACTCGTATGGTATAGGAATGGTGTTGCTCTTCCGAAGATTGTTATACAGCGTGAACAAGATAAGATACTCAATCAGGTAGTCACCAGAGGTGAGAACTGGTATTTTGTTATAACTCCTAAGGATGGTAAGACCGCAGGACAACCCAGTACTCTGAATTCTCCTGTGACTATTGGCAATGCTCCGCCAAAGGCGCAAAATCCACACATTGAACCCGCTATTCCGACTGCTAATGATAACCTAAAGGCAGTTTATAGTTATCTTGATCCAGAGAATGATCCGGAGGGCGCATCTGAGATTCAGTGGTATAGGGCAGCGCCGAATCAAACTCAATACTTACTCCAATCACAATATAATAATATGTATGTTATACCTGCTACTGCTCTAATTAGAGGCGAAAAGTGGAAATTCTCTTTGGTTCCGAAGGATTCTCTAGGTGCTTCAGGATTACAGGTCGAGTCACCCATCATTATTATAAAGAATCAGTTGCCGATAATACAGAACGTGACCGTTTCGGGAACGAATCTAACTGGTGATGTACTCATAACGTTTGATCTGGTAGATCAGGATAATGACGTATGCAGTTTGAAGTTATGGTATCGTATAGGCGGATCAGAGAAAAGAGCCGGGACGATAAAGGGTGCAACTACTCCTAAAAACGTTATCGCTAATTTAAATCCAACTAAAGGTTTGAATATTTTGTGGCTATCAAAAGAGGATGAGCCTTCTGGTAAAGGTGTTTGCGTAGTGGGCATCATACCAAATGATGGTTATGAAGATGGTGATGAAGGATTTTCTCAAAGCTTCTCTTTGAATAATAATACCCCACCAAAAGTTACTGATGTACGTATCTCTCCTGCGTCCCCGACTACTAATGATGATCTCACTGCCAGCTATAAATTTGAAGACGATAATAACGATCTAGAGAAAGATAGTAAGATCAGATGGTATAGAAATAAAACTGAGCAGGAACTTTATAGGGATAAAAAGATTTTACCGAGTTCTGCTACTAAACGGGACGAGGAATGGTACTTTGAGATTGAGCCGGGTGATGGCAAAGAATATGGAAGGAAAGAGCAATCTGCATCTGTTAAGATCAAGAACTCTCTTCCAGAGGCGACTAACGTTAAGCTAGAACCATCAAATGCAACTTCTGGAGATGATCTTAAGGCAACGTATACTTATAAGGATGCGGATGATGACCCGGAGGCTGGCACGCAGATAAGATGGTATCGAGATGGAGGTCTGCAAAACGATTATAACGATAAGAAGACAGTCCCCGCTACTGCTATTTTGAAGAATCAAACATGGTACTTTACTGTAAAGGTCAGTGATGGAACGGAACTCAGTCAGGTGGTGGAATCTAACCACGTCAAACTTGGTAACGTTGCTCCGCTAGTAAAGAATTTAGTCGTTCCAGAGGATGGCTATCGAGATGTTCCTGTGACGTTTGAACTCGTTGATCCGGACAATGATAAATGCAGTCTAACTGTTGAGTACCGGGGCGGGTTGGTGAGTAATTATAAACCAGCTACGCTAAAGGAATCTCTGACAGATGTATCACCGGGGTCTATAAAGCTGACGTGGGATTCAGCTAAAGATCAGAACGTTCGTGAGTCAACTAAGTTCCAAATAAGGATAACACCAAATGATGGATCAGTTTCGGGAACTCCTGTGGAATCAACTTTTATTATGCTGGACAATAATATTCCACCCATTGCAAGCAATCTTAGGGTATCTCCGCCCAATCCTACTACCGTTGATAATTTGACTGCTGTTTATGATTTCTATGACGAGGACGGTGGTAAAGATAGCGGCTCTGATATAAGATGGTATAAAAATAACGGTACTGCAACGGAGTTCAAAGGTAACCCGCTGTCTTCTGCGGTGACAGTAAAAGGTGAGTCGTGGTATTTTACTGTCAGACCGAGGGATGGGGCTAAGTATGGCAATTTGGAAACTTCAAAACCTGTGACTATACTTAACTCTCCTCCGACAGCGAAGAATGCAGTTGTTATTCCTTCTAACCCTAAATCTGGTGGAACACTTACAGCCAGATATGATTATCGTGACGTGGATGATGAGCGGGAATCAGGAAGTGAAATTGAATGGTATAGGAATGGTGAACTGAAGCAGAAAAATGTCGTCAAATCTGAGGAAGATAAGGCTCTTTTGCTTCCCATAGCCAAAGGTGAAAAATGGCACATAGTGGTTAGACCGAAAGATGGAACTGATTTTGGGGAATCGGTGACGTCTGAGAGTGTTATTGTTGGTAATGCTCCTCCGAGTGTTGAAAACATAATCGTTACAGGTGATTCGGGTGGAATAGTTATCACTTTCGATCTTTCTGACGTTGATGGTGATCTTTGCGGTCTTAGCGTTGAGTATCAGGGTGGAACTGCAAAGACCGGATGGCTCAAGGCGACAATTCAAGAACCGACAACGAAGATAACCCCGAAAAAGGGATTGAAGTTTACATGGTCGTCTAAAGCTGATGAGCGTGGGCAGAAGTCGGATGATTACAGAATAAAGATCATTCCTAATGATGGTACGTCAGATGGAGAAAGTGTTGTTTCGCTGAAGTTTACACTTAATAATAATTCTCTGCCGAGTGCAACCAGTGTTGCTATATTGCCATTAATACCGACGACATCTGATGATCTGCAATCAAACTATACGTTTGTTGATCCCGATGGTGACAAAGAGGACAAACCGGAAATTAAATGGTATAGGAACGGAAACTGGGAGTTGGCTTATGATAATCTCAAAGTTTTGCTATCATCTACGACAACCAGAGGTGAAAGATGGCATTATACAATCAAGGTCTATGATGGTAAAGACTACGGCAAACTTGAAATGTCATCTGACGTGATTATAGCGAATGAGCCGCCAATTGCGGTTGACGTTAAACTTACGCCGGAGTTTCCAAAAATCGAACAGCCACTTCTTGCGAGCTATAAGTATCGAGACACGGATGGAGATTCTGAACAGGGAACAAAGATCGAATGGTACAAAAACGGCGTTTATCAGAATGCTTTTGATAATTTTACTACTATCCCCGGGCTTGTGCCTTTAAAAGGTGACGAATGGTATTTCACTGTTAAACCTAAAGACGGATATGATTTTGGGCTTCCAGTACAATCTAACAAGGTATTCATATCGAACCTGCCTCCAGATGCGAGTTCGCTAAATATATCGCCAGTTGATCCAAAGACTGAGGATGATCTTGTAGCATCGTACGTTTACATAGACCCTGAAAATGATCCTGAGAAGGGTACCAAGATTTCATGGTACAAGAATAATGTGGCTCAACCGAAGTATGATGATCTGCTAAGATTACCATCAGATGCGACTGTTCGAAAACAGGTATGGTACTTTACGGTGACTCCGAAGGATGGAAAACAGTTTGGTTCTCTCAGACAGTCTGGTTCTGTGATCATTGGTAATACATTGCCTAAAGCCAGTAACCTTAGTATCTCGCCTGCTTATCCTTTAAAGAAGGACGACCTCGTGGCTAACTATGATTACTTTGATGCTGATGGGGACCCTGAAGGCAGAAGCGAGATCAGGTGGTACAAGAACAGCGTCTGGATACCAAAGTATGATGGCTTGAAAAAGATTGCCAGCAAGGAACTAACGGATAGGGATATATGGTACTTTACAGTGAAACCGAAAGATGATTCTAATTTTGGCGATATGCAGACATCAAATACGGTTGAGGTTGGTAGCCCTATACCAAGAGTGAATAGTCTTTTTATAACGCCTGAGAATCCGTTTACTACGGATGAACTCACTGCTAATTATACTTACACTGACCCGAATAGCGTTCCTGAATCCGTGAGTAAGATCGTATGGTATAAGAATGGCGTTCCACAGACGGAATATAATAATCTCAAAACTCTTACTGCAAACGCTACTAATAAAGGTGAGCAGTGGAATTTTTCAGTTAAACCCAGCAATGGTAGGCTGTCTGGTGAGGAACAATCATCTGCTCCTGTTACGATCATTAATAGCCCACCGACGTTGACTGCCGTAGTTCCTCAGCCAAATAGCCCTACAACGAATGATAATATACTTGCGGATTACATATACAGCGACGCCGATGGAGATAAGATATCAAAGCAAGAGATCCGATGGTTTAGGAATGGAGTGTTACAGACGGAATATGATAACCTGACTGAGCTTTTATCAAGTGTTACAAAAAGAAATGAAGAATGGTACTATACTGTTAGAGTGAGTGACGGCAGTATATTTAGTGATCTCGTGTCGTCTACTCCGGTTAAAATACGCAATGGCAAACCGAAAGCAAGTGATGCTGTTTTAACTCCAGCTAACCCCAAAGCTACTGATGATCTAATGGCGACTTATAAATATGCCGATACAGAGGATGATCCAGAATCTGGTACAGAGATAACATGGTTCAAGAATAACGTAAATCAGCAGGAATTTCACAATCTCAGGGTTGTACCAGCATCAGCGGTTTTGAAGGGTGATAAATGGTACTTTACTGTTAGTCCGAGAGACGGCATAGATTTTGGCGATCCGGTGTTATCGCCTGTTGTGAGTATAGATAATACGAAACCCTCTGCTGTGGATATTATTGCAGAAGTGAATCAAGTACTTCGAGGTGGCACGATAAATGTAATTGCAATTGGCAAAGACGTTGACAAAATGGATTCGGGTGCGGTTCTCAAGTGTCAGATTGATTATAAAATTGGGGATAATCCATGGGTAACTTTACCGACTGCATATACTGAAAGCCCATATCCTCAATGGAAGTCAACATTCAACCCTGATGCGACGGCTTTTACAGGAGATTACGATTTCAGGGCGAAATTTATTGATGCCTCTGCGGCGGAAAGCGATTGGCTGGAAAAAAGCAAACTCGTGACTGTGAAGAATAGCCAGCCAATTATAGACAAAGGTGCTGATGATTTCCACGTTTCAGAGAATGCTGTGAAAGAGATTGATCTAAGCTCTTATGGCTCTGACTTTGAAAGCGTCAAAAACGTGATCTGGAGCCTTGATGAAAATAGTGTCAAAACTGATATGTTTAAGGTTTCTGTATTGCGGGGTAAGTCTCTTGAGATCAGGGCTTTGGACTATAAAAACGGTAAGAGTGATATTACTCTCGTTTTGACGGATACTGACGGTGGAGAGATTGAGAAGTCAGACGTGACTATAATAATTGATCCGGTGAATTATCCTCCGACGGCGCCGACAAGTGTTAAGATAACACCTGAGAATCCTACTACTCTGGATCCATTGGTCTGTTCGGCTTCGGGAAGTGTTGACCCGGATAATGATAGTGTAGTATATAGATACCAGTGGTATAAAAATGGAGTTTTACAGCCTGATCTCAAGTCGCAGGACGTTAATTATAGCAAGACTGCAAAGGGTGAGACGTGGAAATGTGAAGTTACACCTAGCGATGGTATTCTTGATGGACCTGCAAAGTCAGCCGAGGTTCGCATAGGAAATGTTGCTCCAAGCATTGCGAGTGTAAAGACGACTGGAAATACGAAGGACGTTAAACTTACTTTTGATCTTGATGACCCGGATGGTGATCTTTGTAACATGACGTTCGAGTATAGATTAAATAGTTCGTGGAAATCTGCAACTACCACAGATTCTCTCAAGGGAGTCAAATTGGGAAAGGGCCTGGTTTTGACGTGGCAATCTTACACTGATGAGCCGAATGTTGTCATCAGCGATTGTAAACTGCGGGTTATTGCAAATGATGGCTCGGTGAATTCGGATATAAAGGAGTCAGAAATCTTCCTTCTGGATAATAAACCGCCGGAGTTTACCGTGACTGCTGTTACTAATCCTGCTTATGAAACTTACGTTGACGTGAGCGTGAAGACTGATGAGGATATATCTGAGACATTGCCGGAAGTTTCTGCTAAACTGAGCGAACAGGAAACAGTGAAACTCGAAATGAAAGAGGTCGGGGATAATGTCTGGACGGGAATGTTAAAACTTCAGCCGGGGTTCAATGGGATTGTGCAGATCAGTGTGAAAGGCACTGACATCCTTGGTAATCCCGGGGAATTTGAGATGCAGAAAGAGTTTAATATATCTGCACCGGATCCGATACCAACTAAGTTTGTTTTGAAGCAGAATTATCCAAACCCGGTGGCTCAAGGTACGAGCATCCCTTATGAGATCTCTGAAAGTCAAATTGTAGTCATTAAGATTTTTAATGTGAAGGGTCAGTTGATAAGGACTATGGATGAAGGCTACAAAGCGGCGGGTTTTTATGATTCACAAAACAGAGCAGGTTTCTGGGATGGAAAGGATGATAACGGTATTTCTGTTGCGATGGGTGTGTACTTTTATCACCTGAAGGCTGGTAAATTCGAGGCTGTGAAGAAATTGATTGTCCGTAGGTAGTGTTTATTTGTTTTCTATAAATATGATACCCTCTGGGGTTAAATATCTGGTTCTTTGGTATTTTATGGGGGAATGATTCTTGCATAGGATGGATTCCAGCTTTCGCTGGAATGACAACGATTACGTTTGTGTCATTCCCGTGAAAACGGAAATCCATTATAAACATAAGTTTCCCCATTAATTCTCAAAGAGCCAAATATCTTAAGTTGATACACATTAGGATATGACAAAGTATATCTATGCGAATGAATATTTTTGCACTCCATATTAAGAAGGACATAAATATGAAACGGATTTTGATTTTTGTAAGTGTATTGTTTTTTGTTGTGGCTCTGTATGGTTGCGGAGGTGATAGTGAGGAGGTCGTTCGTCCTAATGCTGATACGTACGTCGGTCAGGGATGGATCGAATACGCGGCTGGAAGCTACGAAGCGGCAATAGAGCAGTTTCAGTTTGCCCTGACTAATGACCCGGAAAAGGCTGAAGCTTATAACGGTATCGGCTGGGCTTATGCAAGGCTTGGGAAAGTCAATGATTCCATTGATAATTTCAAAAAGGCGACTTTGAAAGACCCTCAAAATGCTGATGCTCATGCTGGTCTTGCCGGGGTGTATTTTATCTCTAGTAATTATGAACAGGCAATCGCTTCTGCAAAACAAGTTTTGAGCATAAAATTGGATTATCAGTCTCCGCATGATAAGATGAAGGCTAATAATGTGAGACTTCTTCTAGCGGAGTCTTATTACGACATCGGCGATTATTCTTCTGCAAAGTCTCAGATCGAGCAACTTGGGGTTTATGGAAAGACTTTTGATCCCGGTAGTCCGACCTATCTCTCGGATTTGCTTTTGGCTATTGAGGAGTTGTCAAAGAAAATCTGAATACTTGATGCAGGACAGGATACAAGATGCAGGATAGTGATCAGTATCTTGTATCTTCTTTATGGCTGTAAGAGTCGCCCCTACAATAATTAATGACATATTTGAATTAGGATTTTTTATAGTATTATTTTTCCAATTTAACCCCACCTTGAATCAAATATTAATAGCCTTTTATTGAAATTGTGTTTGCTATTTTTATAATTCTATTGTGCGTAAAGTTGGCTTTTATGAATTGCTGAGATAGAATCTTGAATACTACAATTAATTCTAATATACAATCAATAAATAGAATTGGTATAATCCTTTCGGTTAAGATTTTTTTGATTGAGTGTCACTTTTTCCTTGCAATATTCAATTATATATGTTATAACAAAAGTAGAATGTTCTGAAAGTGAGATTTGCAACAATTTTCTCTGAAAAAATACTATTTAATTATGAATTACACATAAACAATTTTCAGTTATCAGTTTTTAGTTCAGAAAAATTTATGAATAAAAGATTCTAATAACTTAAAACTGAAAACTACTTACATACGGATTTCTACAAGTTATTATATCTATATTTGTGAAATTCGTTTTACTTGTGCAATTCGTGATTTTCAAATAATTGTTAAGTAATGGTTTGTTTCTTATAATAATTGTCAATGAAAGGAGGAAGGCTTTCTCTATTTATGGAGTTAAGCCGAAACGAAAATGAAGTTAAGGATCATAATGGCTTTCTTGGTTTTAATGTTGCTGGTCACCGGTATTAGTCAGGCACAACTCATATCTCCAACTCCAATATCGTCGTCACCACAATTGCCAATTGAGATACTTACAGGATTAATCGGTAAGTATCTTGCTATGGTTCAACAATATCAGATGATGGTTAATCAGGGACAGAATCCTGAATCTGCAATTAAACTCAGAATAGCGGCAAGTATTGACATTTCTAATTCTGGTCTGGATGAAGACCCTGATCTGGAACCTGTGCTAACTGATATTTCAAATATGGTTTTCTGGGTTAATGCTAATATTTTCGCCAGATATCCTTCTACTCTTGCCGTTGATTTTTCAGGTATTTTTGGAAACGTTAAAATTTTGTCCAAAAGTAACGGATCAATAATTGTGGCTGGTGATGAATCTGTATTCTCTGATTCGCCGGGAGAAATAGGTCCTATTTTAAATCAAATAGGTTTGGCTAGTGATACTCCTCTGTCGTATCAGGAATTACAGGAGTTGGCATTATCTATACTGCCGAATCTGGCAATTTTTGGTACACAATACGAAGGGCTAAAATCTACTCCGAGAGGAATGGCTCACGTTGTTACATTAGGTCCCATTGATGATATGATCATTACTCTTTGGGTGCTTGATAAGACGTGGGACCTTTGCAAGGTTGAGTTTTTTGATACTAAGAGCAATATCGTTGCTAATATAATAATCAATCAGATTGATTTAATTACATCGGTTCCGGGTTCGGAATTTGTTATTGACACAACAAATTTGACTCAAATTTCTTATAACGACATGATTCAAATGCTCAGTATTAAAGTTGCTATTGCTGGTTTGATGGGTGTTCCGGTGGTGGCTGACCTGTATACCTCTTCTTATACGGTACGTCAGGGAGAAAAGGTTGAAGTAACCTCAAATGCTCTGGATGCTAAAGATAAAGAATCTGAATTGGTGCCATTAATTGAATATAATGCCCCGAATGGTACGTGGAAGTCTTTAAGTGCTGAATATTCTGGGGTTCCTCCGTTGGGGAATTGGAAGGCGATCTTTGCTCCAACTCTTGCAGATACACCGGGCATTTATGATCTCAGGATTAGTTATACTAATAAGTTTGGAAATACAAGTGAAGTCTTTGAACTTAAAGGTGCGATCAACGTTGTTGCTGTTCCGCCAAACATAGTGAGCATTGCCCCAAGTCCAAAAGAAAAGGATGTTCTAGTGTCCTCGCCCATTACTGCTAGTTTTAGTCAGGAAATGAATAAGGCATCCGTTGAATCTAGCTTTTCATTAGCTGACTCATCCGGGGAAAATGTTTCAGGATCATTTGTATGGTCGAATGATTCATTTGTATTTGAACCGCAGAATAATCTAAAATATGGCATTGACTACACTGTTAAGATTGCAAGTACTGCTATGAGTGTTAATAATATAGCTCTTGATGCCAATATGAATGGCTCAAGTGAAGGTTCTCCGAAAGATGATTTTGTATGGACTTTTACCACCGAGACGTTTCCGTCTCTTGTCGTGGAACTAAAACCCGCTAATAAAAGCGTTATTAAAGGCAATATCGTAGTTGCTGATCTGGTAGCCAAAGATGTATCAAGGCTTGGCAGTTTCTCATTTGACGTCAATTTTGACCCGACGATACTAAATGTCATTGATGTTAGTCAGGTGTCTTTTGCGAATTGGCGACCCAGACCAAAAGAAATCGGTGAATCGGATATTTGGTTACCTGTGGTTGTTGACAATAATAAAGGCAAAGTCACCATCTCTGCAAGTAAGACTAGAGATGTTGGGATTACTGGAACAGGTGTATTGGCTACAATTACTTTTGAGACTATCGGTATAGGTGAGTCAAGCATAGATTTTCAGAATGTATCACTGAAGAATATCCTCGGTGAGACTATAGCTTTTGCATTGCTTGATGCAAAACTGGCTGTGGTTGATTTTGATCTTTTTGACGTCAATAAAGACGGTGTTGTTGATATACTTGACTTTATAAGCACAAGACCTGACGGTAAGGCTGACGTTAATGGTGACGGTATTGTTGATATACTTGATGTCGTTGCTTTAATGAATCACGAAGGGGATATAAAACTCTGGGATACCAATGGCGATGGTATCGTTGATATAAATGATTTCATAAAGATCGAGAGTAGCAATGGAATCAATCCTGATGTAAATGGTGATGGCGTTGTTGATATACTCGACATCGTGTCTTTATTGAATGGCGCAAAAGGTGCACCCGTATCAAAATTGGCTAACGAATTGGGAGTTAGTTTCCCGAATCCAATGAATCCTGAAGCATGGATCCCATTCAGGATTGCAACAAGTAGTGACGTGATTGTAAGGGTTTATAACACAAGGGGTCAGCTTGTAAGAACGCTTGATCTTGGTTATAGAGTTCCGGGGAGCTATATTACAAGAACTACGGCGGCTTATTGGGATGGAAAAGATGAAAATGGACAGCATGTATCAAGTGGTATTTACTTCTATAATATTAAAGCTGGTAGTTTTACCGCCACAAAGAAGCTGATTGTGCTGGAATAAGCCTGCTTTTTTGGAACTATTTCTTAACAAGCCGGGGTGTTAGTTGCCCCGGCTTTTTTTTGTTATTTCATTCTTAAGTATCTATAATGTAATCGTTAAAAAATGGCATTTTGACATAGTGTAGGGGCGAAGCATTTTAAGCAAAATCGTTATTTATAGGTAATTTGCAATAATATAAAATGCTTCGCCACTACGATAAAACCTATTTTTTAACGATTACAATCTATAAAGTATGATGGTAAATAACAAGTGAAAAAGCCAACATTGTTGTGGCTGGCATTTAAATTTACGAATATATTTATTACTCCCCCACTTCCTGAAGGAATCTTTGATAAAGAGAGGTATCTATTCTAAGCCCCTTCTCTCTCACCCAATCCCAATATTGCAGGTAATTGCTTGATCCTTAATCGATTCTCGATTTTTCTTTTCTTAATCCATTCCCCACTTATAACCTCTTTCGCTCCTGCTCTGCCACTCCCAATGATGGCGATTTCCTCATAGACAGCTTCCGGAATTATAATCTCCTGAAATAAATGTCTTAAAAGCTTCAGATGACCGGCTCTAGCAAAGGAAATTATTGGACCCGAATCTGAAACTATAATCATTTTGTCTCTCCAGAGAAGATATCTTTTGTGATCTCTTCCTTTAATTCCCTATCAGTCATGGATATAACTGGAATATCGTATTTATTCATCAGATCGAAAAGAGCCTGTCGGTCTATCTCTAAAAGCTCAACAGCTTTCCCTTGAGATATACCTCTCTTGCGTAAAAGCTCTAAGACTATTATTTCTTTACCTTTTCTTAAAACATCCTCGTCTTTCAATTCTTCTGGAAGGTCAACAGGAAATCTTAAAAGGACTTCTCTTGACACTTTTATCCCCCCTTTAGCTTTTTTGTCAAACTGATCCATACTTTTATAAACTTTAATCCGAATTACTACTCTAAGCATAGCAGAGAAGGAGAGTTATGTCAAACGGAACAATTAAGAATGGTTCAATTAAAAGTTTGCAGCCAATGTTTCATATATGTATAAAGTTTAAAAATATTTCGAAAATAAAAAGGTTTTTATTAATAATATATGTAATAATTATTGAACTAGAGTGAATATTTCTATTTTTGAAGATGAATATTTGGGTTTTTGTGTCTAATTTTTGTCACTTTTTTTTATTAAAAAAACAGTTGACATTGGTTTGATCTTAGTTTATAATATGCGCATTCGCTATTGGTGCGTAATAACGCTTATTAAAGAGATTTGGAAGGTAAACGTTTGATGAGATATAGAATTATTTTTTCTTATATAAAGAATCTTGTACTTATTCTTAGAAGTTTTTCTCTCTTTTTAAGTCTTTCCGCAATTATTATTTTCATACCTATAAGAAAAGCTATGTGAGTTATCCGAAAGGAGTTGGTTTTGCCAGCTTATTACTCTCATTGTTTTTTGGCAAAGAATTAGTGTGCAGGGGTTTTAATCCTGTGCTTAACGTTATTTGATGTATGTGATCTAATTTAGATCAAGTAAGTATTTAGTGAAGCTTGTTAAGCTTCCAGTAAGTTTTTTTGGTTTTCCTTTTAAGGAGGAAGAAGAATTGAGTAAACAAAAAGATTCCTTTACGAGTAAATTTTCAAAGGTTACTAATTTTTTGGGGAGGATTTGTAAAATGAACGTAAAGAATGTATGGTTATTAAGCTTTTTGGTGCTTATGCTTGCCTTTGGTTTTTTTGTTGGCAAAGGTAGTGCCGATATAAATAACATAGAAGCGACTGACTCAGATGGTCAGAACAATGGAAATGAGTATGGTATTCATGGTGCCCAGATATTGCTGGAAGGCGATATTGGTGGGAATGATGATGTTAATCTCGGTAATTTGATAATCACTCAGGGAGCGACTACGATCACTGTCATACGAGGTAGTGTCGAAACAGGCGGTAATGCGTTGACTGGTATCAGTGGTACCAAGATCAATAGCAGTAATAATGTTACTACTAATACTTCGGGTGAATACGCCGTCACATTTGTACTGCCGTTTAATGCTCCTCTTGGGACGATCACTTTCGGTTTTGATAATGGCGCTGCTGCCGATGTAGAAACCGATACACAGACTTTCGTCGTTCAGGTGGCTCCGGCTCCTTTTATTACTCTTCCTCTTCCCAATGGTACTGAGAATTGGGACATCCGTGCAAACTATGATGATGAGGATGTGTTCAAGAACGGAGTTACGATCTCTTACCAGATCACTATAGAACAGGCTAGTGACGGTGTGTCACTTCTTACCCTTCTGGGTGATTTCCGTGCTATAGATAACTCTTTCGGAACGATAAATGGAACACCCGGTGGAGCACTCATCGCAAATATGCCTCCTGTGGTGAATGCTGCACCTACCAGTTGGAATCAACTCATCGCTCTTGAAACGGCTGTCAAGAATGCTATTGCCTCTGGCAAGCTGGTTATTGAAGATAGGGATGATGGAGATTACAATGTGTCATACACTATCCCATTGAACAGCACAGCCAGCCCCGGTGCGAAGAATATTGCTTTATTCGCCATAGATTTTCCTTCCCGCTTTACAGTGACACAGATAAAGGCTATCTTCGAAGAAGTATCACTGTTGTTTGCTGGTCTTCATATAAGGACTTGGTCGACGGGTACGGATTATACACTTCCTGGTGACGGAGACTATGAAGATGATTATGAAGCATTTTCGATTAATCTGGACAACATCGCCCCCGGCTTTAACTTTGCCATGATTAGTCCGTTTACCAATCCAGCTACTGCTTATACTCCTCCCAAAGTAGTATGGACTGATAAGGACAACTCTGGCCATGTTGACGAAGGCGAGCTTAACTATGCCTTTAAACCGAGCGATAAGGTCTCAGTCATGATTCAGATTAACCCATGGGATTTGCTCCTTGGTGAATTTGACAAGGTTGACTCGGAAGATGTCTCCGCTGACATGGTTGCTGGCTTTAGTATAAGAAATGTTAAGGTTACTTTTGATTTAAGTGCATTGCTTGATCCTACTAAAGTTAACCTGACAATAGATACCAACAATAATGGTATACCTGATGTTGCAGAAATTTCTGCGGCTTATGCCGGTAGTTCCGGTGGTGACGACGATCTTGATAAAGATGACTCCAAAGATGGAGTGGATGAAGACGATTTTACCACGAACGGATTCTATGAACCTTTTATGTTTACGGCTACTTTCACTATAGATGAAAGGTTTAAGGGTGCGTCCGGGACGAATCCTGCCACAGTGCCCGATCTACCACTCAGGTTTATGATAGAGGATTCAGCCGGTAATCAGGAGCACTATAGCTCCTGGAAGGAAACCTTCAACTCAACTACCAAAAAATGGACTTCTAGTGCTGTTTGGAATCGTAGTGATCTGCTTGATACCAAAGTAGCTGGTGGCATGCGTTTCCCGGTTCGTATTGATAATGACCTAGATCTTAACGGTGGTGCATTTGCTCAGGTTCCAGACCCGAGTTTATTCCCGGTTTGGGATACAGGTAATGCGATAGTCACGAATTGGAAGAATCCATGGTTGATTAGAATTGACAAGTGGGAGCCAAGCGTGTCTCGTTTTGATGGATTGAACCTGAAGGTGACAACCGCTGATCCTCTCGTAAATCAGGGTGCGGCTGTTGTGCGTGAAAATGGTACCACGCCGTTAGACACTAACGGAGCAATAGTTACAGTACCGCCCACTCAACCTGGTACGAATTTTCAGCATATACCAGCTACTGTGATTACTAACGCTGGACAGAGCGTTATCAGTAATATGGGAACCAGCAATTTTGTTTACGAGATTAGTGGTAATGAAGGCAATCTCGTAACATTGTCTGCTAACTTCCCCAGCGATAATGATATGGATCATGTGGCATTTATGTATTCTGAGAGTGATCAAGCGGGGTCATATAAGGCAATGAAAGGACAGTTCGCTGGAGATAAGAATGTTTCAGGATTTTTTGATCTGGCTGGTAATTGGACTGACCCTGATGCCCCGGGCGCTTTTGATCTTAGATACCACGACGGTATTAATGGTGATGATGACGCCGATGGTAGTGCTGACACGAACGACGTTCAAGTTCGTGCGGCTATGATTCATCCACAAAGCGACGGTATTGACAACGATGGCGATGGTCTGGTTGATTCGGCTGACGTAGATGTGAACGGTAACAATACCGACTACTACGATCCGCTCAGAGACGAAGACGAAGACGGTATCATGGATGAAGACGAATATATCGTCAGGACAGGTAGTCCTGCTGTATGGACATTCGATCCTGTCCGTATCGCTCGAGTGTTGAAGTTGGTGCCTGGCAAGTCTTATGCCATCAAAGCTTTTGCTTATGACAAGGCTGGCAATATGATTGAATCAGCCGCTGCACCGATATACGTGATCTTTAACGTAGTTGGTAAAGGCGTTCAGGAAATTCAAGGTACAGCCAGAGCAACAATATCAAAGGGTGGTCAGGCTATCACGGGTAAGTTTATACTTGAGAATAACCAGTACGTCCTTGAAGCAACTACGACAGGTACGGTAACTGCGGTAACGTTCCAGTATTCACTTGATGGTGCCAATTGGGTAGCTATCCCGGAACCGGCGATTAGCCCGAATCCCGATACAGTTTCACCATTCAAGGCGTTCTGGACACCGAAACTGGATGATCCGATCACACACTTACCTGTTGGACTACCGGCTTCTTATCTAGCTGGTGCTGATTTGTTTATCAGGGCAGTTCCGACTAAACTCGGTAATCTTGGTAAATATAAGCCAATAAGTGGTATAGCACCTGACCTTGCGACATTTATTCCATATAATCCTCCGGTGCCTGGATTTGCTCCTACGACATCAACTGGAACACCTGATATTACAGTGGCAGTCACAGATGCAGTAGCGCCTGTGCTTGTAATAACCAGAGCAGGTACACCTGGCAATGAAGATAATGATATGTCAGATGGTGCTTTGCTACAGGTAGCTCCGGATGTGACGATTACTGCTGAAGCAATTGTTGCAAACGTATTTGCTCATGACATTGCTGAGGCTGTATTCCAGTATGCTATATCAAGTCCTGATGGAACTGTTGCAAATTGGGTAAATATTCCCGGTACGGTTGATAAATATATAATACCGCAAGATGCTACGACTACATTGGTACGAGCGGTAGTTAAGTGGGATACTACAGCGCTTGTTCCCGGTAATACTAGCATACGCTTTGATTTAAGGTGTGTTGCTAAAGACGTTGCTGGAAACAGTGAGCCACAGCTTGCACCGATTGTGCATGTGGTTGTAGGTAAAGGCAAATATGCCGCCTTTATCTCAGACCCAAATAATGGGCAGTCTATTTCAGGGACGTCTTATACTGTTGAGGCGTTTGTCTATAACACTACGGCAGATTCATCAAATCTTAAGACAGTCACATTCCAGTTTTTGAAATCTGGTGGAACTTGGACAAATATTGATTCTGTTGCTAATGGTGAGGCTCTAACAGGAACTGCAGATTCTCGTGGCATAAAGAATGGTTCACATGGTATGGTACAAATGGCGAACTTCTCGGTATGGCATGGTAGCTGGGATATTAGAGATCTTAGTGGTGATATTAGAATTAGAGCACGCGTCGAAGACGACAGAGGCTATATCAATGATGGTATAGAAGTCGCTGTTAAAGTTACCGGTGTTTCTATTTCCAGAGCGAATATCAGCAATTTTGTGAGTGATTCAACAAAGAATCCGAGAGTATCCAAGCAGATCGCTCGTGCCGGTACTGTTCCAGACATCACAATAGTTGATAATCTATATGTTGCAGATGATACTCTACAGATTGTTTTGAAGGCGGTTATAGCTTCGGGTACTGCTGAGAAGGTTGTATTCCAGTATCTTGTTAATCCAAATGTTGCGGCTTCTCCAAGTATTAATCCTAAGAAAGATGATCAAGGATGGATAACAATCGGGTCTGACGTAGATGGATCTGACGGTTGGGCTGCAACATGGAAGATAACTCCGAAAAATGCGGATAATACAGATAATGTATTATTTGACTCTAAAGTTGCCAAACTGGTTTATGTCCGTGCGGTGGCATACAAGACTATAGCTGATACAAATAGCTATGATAGGTATACCGATGAAAGCAACTGTATAATACCTGTTGGTCTTATATTTGAAGAATTACACAAGCCAACTGCCATGTTCCAGAAGATTGAAGTTACTCGTGACGGTTTAAACAAGGATATGGGTTCTTATGCACCGAGTGTTGCAAATACTCCAGCTACATGGCTTGATAAAGAGATGAGAGTTGCTGTTGGCAGTACTGTAACCTTTGAATTCAATCCTTTGGATCAGGCACTAGCAGATCAGAGGGCAGAAAGTATTGCAAAGGTTGAGTTATTCTATAAGCCTTATTATAGACCAAGTGTAAATCCAGATAATACTGCTCTTAGCTTCTGGACCAGCGCGGCTGTAGATACTGAAGCGCCGTTTGCTTTGGTTTGGGACATTACTAAGGTTACATCTGGTAGGTATGAGATTATGCTGGTGGCAACCGATCAGGTTGGTAACAGATCAGCTAATATATATAATGACTTATTAGATACGAAGACTACTACTGTTACAACAGATGATGATGGTTTAAGGGATCTTGGACTTATCAAGATATTGAATATTGACCTTGAAGGTCCAATGTCTTACATTGAAGATCCAGATGCTACCCACAATGGCGGCAAGCTTGCTCTTGATGCAAGTAACAACGGTCTGTTGACCGTTGCTGTCGGTTCTTCATACAATGGTGGTATTAAAGTTGTTTCAGTAGATAGAGGTGCTGGAACACCAGTGATCGCAACTGTTACTGTTGATTATACTAAATATCCATTTAATTTTGCTTCAGCAGTAGATCAAAATGGTAGCACATTACCATCTGGTTTTGGACTACATAGTGTATCTGACAACTTCTCTGGTAATGGTTATTATTATTACGATGCAGATGGTGATGCCAAATATGATGTAGGTGAATCAGTATGGCAGGATAAAGTTGGTGGTAATACTGGAAAATACAATAATCATGCACGTACTGTTTCAGAAACGGTTCTGCTTGGTGCCAGCACACCTCCAGATGAAGCGGCTGGTTTAACATTTGAAGCAATAGAAAGTCTTGAGAATCCTGTACAGCTTTGCACAGGTGTAACTGGAAATATAAAATGGGCTGATCTAGATAATGTGGCTGGTCTTAGTAAAGGTGACTTTATATGGATTGACTTGAATGGTGATAACCTGTTTACCTATACCAATGGTAAGACTCTCGGCGTCGCCGATCCAGGCGGTATGGCTGAACCAATTGTTTATGCACCAATATCTGTAACATGGCCAGCACTTACTTTGCTTGACCTTCCTCCAACTAATAACAGTACGTTTGATCTGCGTGTGTTGGCACAGGATCGTAACGATAGTGTTAGTAACGAAGGTAACTGGGGACCGGGATATACAGGTAAAGTCAGTGTCGAAAATATCAAGACTCAAGTCACTGCTGTTAATACAAAAGCAATAGCTGATTATAAGGCTGATACTTCACTCTGGAGAGTTACTGGTAACAAAGTTGACGTGACTGTCCGTGTATGGCCACGCCCGATAGATGGTGCGAACGTACAACTCTGGTTCAGATATGACAACAAACTGTATCCGGCTGGTAACGATGAAGATTCAGGTGATATAAATCTTAACTATAACGGAATCCCAAATAACGGTCTTATCGCTAACAGTAGATACGATGGTATTGATAATGACTGGGATGGCGTTATAGATGAAGATCAGGCAGATCAAGACGGAAATACCCATGACCCGGACTGGGGTGAAGTCAATACATGGCAACTGGCACAGACCATCGGTGGAACAACCGGTACTGGTACTGGCGCTGCTGATAATATTGTTGACAATAAATGGTTTGAAGTTAAATTGACCTGGGACGTTAGCTTGTTGAAAGACGAATTCCAGTATGAAGTTGTTCCAGTTGTTGTTGATGTTCAGAATTTCGGCACGAGATTCCACTATGCTTCACTACCGTGGACGACAAGCAATGCTAGATTCCCGCAGGGAACCATTGCTGATAACATCATCAAGGTTATAGTTGACCATCAAGGTCCATATACATACACTCAGGTGGTTCAGAATACTACCAATTTAGCTGATACAGCGAGAACGCTTGATTCGTGGACAGCACTTTCTGTTGGAAGCCCGGATGACCTTATCGTCCGTACCAATGACGGTATTAGACAATCAGATGGTGTAACCACTGAAATCGGTCCTGGTAACCAGGGTAATGAAACAGATAATAACCTTGCAGTATATGACGTGCAAGCAAAAGCAGTGTCAATCTTTGGAGGTCTTGGTTATACTAAGACATTCACCGATAGCATTGGCGGTGTAGAAATCCAGTATCGTGACTTACCTAATGGAACGTGGAAGACATTGACTTATGGTTATGATCCAGGTTATATGTCTAGCTTCTATTTCGATAGTACTGGTACACTTTTTGTAGACACAGCACCAAACACTGATAGAGGACTTGCAAATAGTATTGGTTGGGTTGGCGCTTTTATCACATACTATGGCAAGACAATAAATGCTAGTGCCGCTAATGCCGCTACTATTGTTACTGCTAGTACGCAAAGAGTAGTTGAAGCTACGTTTTCATCAGATAATGGTCTTAACATTCTTGACGTTGCTAAGTTCCCATTGACGAATGGAACTGAGTATGAATTCCGTGCCATAGCGAGGGATTTACCAGATTTTTGGGGTAGTCCTGGTAATGCTACCAATGGTGATATAACAACAGCCACAGCCTATGATGAGTATGTTATTCGTGGTGTTGTTGGTGCTGATGGCGTGCTTGGCAATTCTGCTCAACAGAGTTTCTTGAGGGATATCTATTGGAAGCTTGGTGTACCATTCAATTTTGTTGGTGCCAAAGCAGGCATCTTTACTCAGCCTATAACTGATGGTGTCAATAACAGGATGGAATATGTCCTCGGTCCAAGAGACGACGGTAAAGATTCTGCATATTGGGTTGATAACATCGTGCCAAAGTCATCAATCATCAGAGTTGATGAAAAGACCTTTGCTTGGACACCCGAATCTGGTGTTGATCCAAATGCCTTAGCGGTTGATCCAATTACCAAAGTGAATGCAATAGTAATGGAAGGTGACGACGTTCTAGTCGAAGCTATTGTCAATCCAGACCCTGAAAAGAAACTAAGCGCTAGTGTATGGGGTACTGCTCAACCTGCAGTAGGTGATGTTGCTTCCGTTCAGTTGTGGGGTAAATCAGGTAGTGTAGGCTGGAAGCGTGTTGAGATGGGATATACTGGCAATGTTGGTGGTGGATTAAATGGACAGGCTGATTATGGTAATAGATTCACCTTCAGAATTGACACTGCGAAACTTGTTCAGGACCTTGGTATTTCTACCGCTGGTACCCGTGACGTAACACTTTCAGCAGTGGCAGTGGATGATAATGGTAACCAAGAAGGCTTGGTCGCTGAAATCGTTATCAGAGTCAGCGATATAATGGGTCCGAAGATTAAACTTGGTGGTCTTGCTTTAGATGTTCTGCAAGCAAAGAAAGCTTTGGATAATGCTGGCAATCTAGTTGGTATTGGATCATCAATTGTATCACTCTTGGGTATAGACCTAGATGATCCTGGATTTGTAGATGTTGTTAATCTTGACCTAAACAACTTTGGTAATGCCGTATTCCCGGCTGATCCTCGTGGTCTTGTTGAATCACTAGGTACAACTCGTCCAGCAACTAAGGTATCTGGAGAAGTTCTTGACCTATATCTCTACAATCCACGCAGAGCAATTGGTGAGATCCCAACAACTGGCGTAACTGTTACAGTATACGACAAGAATAACACACCAGTCGTCAAGAAGACTGCTGGTTACAGTATTGATAAGCGTGTTGATGATAATACGGTTACTGCTGCTTTGATTCCGCATACATTTGTTTTGTCAGAAAATGCGGCTAGAATATATCTCCCAACATGGGTTGATAGTGGTAAGACTAAGTCAAGGTTTGAAGGCGTAAGGATGTTCTATGCTTCGCTTGCTAACGTAAAACCGGTTGGTACACCGTTGCCGTCAGACTTGTGGACCGGATCCACATTGACTCCACCCGCTATGCCGTATGGCGATGGTGTAAGTTTAACACCGAGTGTTAATAGTAAAGGTGAGCCAATTTGGTCATTCACAATGAATCTTGAAGCTGGTAGGACATATTACTACTATTTTGTAGTTGATACTGTTGGCGATACATGGGTTATTCCAGATCCAAAGAACCTAGCATTTGATGCTGGTACCGGTCCTATGGCTGATTGGTGGAAAGCTAACAAGCAATCAATAGTATTGAAGAACTGGTTTATCAATATGCCGGTTGTGTCAAAGATATGGGCTCCTGGAACAGTAGCCGGAACAGGTGTAGGAAATATTATTGATGATGAGTTCTGGTTTACCAGCATTAATCTTGATGGACTTGCTGATGGTAGTTACGAAGTTAGAGTAGAGGTGACGGATAGCGCCGGTTTAAAATCACAGGCGGCTGTGAGTAAGACGATTATAGTTGACCGTACACCACCTGCTGTTGATCCAAATGCTAGTATTACGGTTGCAGGTAGAGTTAAAGCTAATAGTTCTACTCCTTTAACTGTTGTGTTACATGATCAACCCGGTGTGAATGCTATTGATACTGCGGCTGTATTGTTTGAGGTTTCGAGACGTGGTAACACCGAAGAAGCAACAAGCACATGGATGTATGCAATTAGTACAGATACTAGACCGCTTGTAAGACCTGAACTTCAAGACATGGTTGAAACTTTAATAAGTCTTGGTGGACCAGAAGTTAAGAATTTTAACTGGTTGAGGAAGATTGCATTAGATGTTGATCCCGCTGATGGATGGTCAATTCCATGGCAGACTCCAGATACTGATCAGAATGTAAAATACTTTGTTCGTGCAGTGCCAATTGATGACGCACTAAACGTTCAGGTTGATCAGACTAATCGAGTTGAGGTTTGGGTTGATGGTACTATGCCAAAGGCAAAGATTCTCACAGCATCAGTTACCCGTAATGGTACTGTTGTATCTGATCGCGCCGATGGATTTGAGGTATTGCCAACTGATAAAGACATTACACTAACTGCTGGAATAGAAGCAAATAGTGATGGTGACGAAAACCTTGATGGTATTATTGATGCGGGTGCTGGTGAGAATGCCAATCATGGTGTTAAGAGTATTCAATTTGAATATACTCTAATGGAAAAAATTGCATCGACTACTACTCAAGGTATTACCTGGTATCCAATTAAAGCAACTCAGTATAGTAATGCTGTTCTTGCTCCGAATGCTGATGGTTCATGGTCAGTGACATGGCAAGTTGACTTCTCCAAGCTCTATAATGCAGAGAAAGATCAATATCTCTATCTGCGTGCAGTCGCTACAGATGAAGTTGGTAATAAAGATGAAACTGATACGATACTTACGGTTATAGTGCTAAATAACGTTACCGGACCTGCAGTACAGATCAAACAGATCAAAGGTCCTCTTTCCGATGTTGCAGAGAACGCATTATCACCTCATCTTGCTGTGAGTCGTGGTATAACTGACGTAATGGTTAAGTTTACCAATAAGGTTGCAGCAATAAAACTGGAATATCGTGCAACTGGTGCCGCTAACTGGACAGAAGTGAAGACTCTATCACGCACTACTGATGCAACTAAGTTTGCTGAACCATTGATGACTATCCAGTGGGATACTTCAAGGCTGGAAGGTGGAAAATACGAACTGAAAGCAACTGGTTATGATGGAGATGGTAATCCAACGTCTGATCCACATACAATCACGGTTGTGGTTGATTATACTGAACCTGTTGCCACACTTAAAAGCATTGCCATTGAAATGGATCTTAATGCTGATACCGGTTATGAAGCGCCTGTTGATCCTATAACGGGATACTTTAGATATGCAAAATATGATGCGACTCAAGGTGTACGTCCGTATTATTACTATGCGATGCAGATAACTGCTAAAGCTGATGCAACTGATCCAACGGATAAAGTTGAGGCAAAATCACTTGTGTTGCAGTATTTTAACCGTGACGAACAAGTATGGAAGACAGTTAAATATATTGCAGGTAGTAATGCTGGCAATGATGCTACATTTGCATACAGCAAAATAACAGATAATTGGACTATAGTATTTAGTGGTGATAATGCTCTTGGTAAACTGATTCCAGGCTTGAAAGAGGGCAAAGATGGTGAACTCTGGTTGCGTGTTTTTGCTACTGATTATGCAGGCAATGCTAATAGAATGGATAAAGGCACGAAGTTTATAGCTGATGCCAATCCACCTGAAGTTATTGCTGTTTATAGTGGTGGTAGAGGCTACGAAGGTGGAAGCACACCGACTATCGTCGCTTACGGTGGTGAAAAGGTTGATCTCTGGGGTAAAGTTAGAGACCCGGGAACCGGTGTTAGATCAGTGACCTTTAAGATACAAGCTTCACCAGTAACTGATGTTAATCCGACTGCAGTACCGGTTCCACCTATAGCATGGGATGCGATCGGTTCTGGTGTGCTTGAGTCTAGTAATGGTGACGAAGAGTTGTGGCATTTACTGTGGACTACACCGTTAAATATGGTTAGCAGTCCATATACGTACACTATTACTGTTGAAACGAGTGACAAAGCGGCTAATGCTGTTTTTGTAGCTGACAGATCAGCAGCAGTGAAGGTTGAAAAGGATGTCACTCCACCAGCAGCACCGCAAGTGCTATACGTGGTTACTCATGCAGGTCGTGTCACTAATGATGCAACACTACCAGATATTCTTGATGAGTATAATGCTTCAAATTATAATGTTAGAAAGATGCTACCTATAGGAGCCGACACTAACTTAGATAGTGGTAGAGATAGTAAGTATCAAGTCTTTGATTTGTATAATGACTGGTCTAAAGATGCTGAACAGTCATATATTGATCCCGAAGACCAAAAAGACACATCGCTTGAGATTTGGGTTAAGACATCGGAACTTGAATATGGTGTACAACTAGCGCCAACAACATGGCGTCAATATGAGTCCTACGTTCCGAATAACTCGTTAGCTCCGGGTTCTTTGGGTGATGGTGACGGACCGAGTTTCATTCAAGTACCCTATGGAGCGCAAGGTCGTGACCCTGGTATTTCAAGAGTATATATAGATTTTGCTTTTGACCCGAACCAGGATGGTGATCCCGCTGATATAACCAGTTGGATTCCAATGGATAAGAATCAGAATCAGGCTGGTCGTGGGAGTGATTCTGCTCATGGTAAGTTTATGGATCCGAGAAACATAGTGAATAGCGACTGGGCAGATGGATATTACCAGAAGCAAGAACCATTGATCCCTGGTGCTAAACAGGGCATTGGTAAATACGGTGATGTTGTTAGAGTTCCATTGTATAATGGTGATCCTGCCCTGCAGGGCTATTCTTACTATTGGGTCATGGGTGATGACTTTACTGCAAGTGGTACAGGTGAAACTGTATGGAATACTGAAGCATCTGTAGATGACAATAACGAAACACTTGTTGATAATCTCAGTAAAGATGGTATCTACTTTATCCGTACATGGGCTGAAGATACAACGGGTAATGGTAGCCCAAGATATGATGCGGCACGTATAAAATACGGTTACTCAATCATCCGTGTTCACAATCAAGATGACTTTCCACCAGCGAATACAGCAATTGTTAGGTTGAATGGTACTGATGATACCACCAAGTGGACTCCATTGGAATGGAAATGGCACAAGGTTTCGGTAAGAACTTATCGCAATCTGCCAGCGAATTATCCGTGGTTCTTCGGTGGTACTACTGATTCACTTGGTATTACCAATACTGATCCTTTGGCTAAAAACAATAAGTTCTTTAATGATATTGATTACGTGGTTGTTCAAGCATTCGATAACGAAAGTAACACATGGGTTAATGTCACAAAGGATGGTAAATCTAGAAACCGTGTTGGTAAGGATCTGTTCTATGATGGCAACAGAATGGCATTCTGGACAGATTGGGATGCTTACATTGACTCAACTCTTGTTGGTGATGGTAACACCAAAATGCGTGCTTATGCAGTGGATAACGGTGGTAAACTAATCGGTGGTTATCAGGAATTGCAAAATCAAGGCAATGATGAAGCGATTAGATGGAATGCAGAGATTATAAATGATGCTACACCGGTTAAGGCTATCATGGTTGATAACCCAAGAGCACTGGTTCTTATGCCCACATCGGGTGAAATTGTTTACCGTGGTGAATCCGATGTTACAATTCACGCTATTCCTGTTGAACTTGCTGGTTGGGATACTGCTGGTAATGGTGATGACGTTGGTCAGATGGCATTCCTTGTTAAGAGGAAAGCCGCACCTGGTGGTGTCGCAGGTCCATGGATTCTTCTTGATGCAAAGGATAATGACCTTGATGGAAGATTCGGTGAAGACCCGGTAGCCGGCAAAGACTATGACAAAGATGGTAAGCTTGGTGAAGATGGTGTTGATCCTGTTGATACTAACTCGCCATATATGGTACATTGGAAGATACCAGATTGGTTAGTTATTGACGATCCACAAACCGAAAAAGTGGTTGAGCAAACTGCTGATTACTGGATTGTCGCTGTCGCTGGCGATGCCAATACAGGTCCTTGGGATGGCAAGAATCTTGATAATGTGCCAGTTAATCAGATACATTGGGATAATCCGGAACATATTATAGCACGCACTAACAGAGCGGCTTGGGTTAGAGTGGATGATAAAAATCCACCTAAGACAAGGATTCTACAGGTTGGTTCCTACAAGGTTCCATCAGAGGTTAAGATGGTTGTAGGTAAGACCGTAACAATCTTCGCAGGTGATACTGAAGTTGATTGGACGCCTCCTGGAATATATGCGGCACCAGACTTCAGCAAGTATATACCGATAACCAATACTACTGCAAATCCATGGCCTGCTGATACAGCACCGTGGACTTATGGAATGCTATATCCAGCTAGATATAATCCAGATGCTGTATGGGAAAACCAGCTTGTCAATGAGACAAGACCAAATAACCGTGTGACTTTAAGGTATGCTGGTCCGTATGCAGCAGATGCTATTGCACCTGCATTCCCAACATCAGGACAGAGTTGGGAAGATACTGCAATTGTATGGAAGAGCGCTGAAGCAGATGCGATCCATTTGGCTGTTGATAATGCTACAGGTGACCCAACAGGTCTTGGTAATCCTGGCGTTCCAAAGTGGCAGGTAACAAACTGGGTAACTGGCGGAACGGTATTACCGGATGGTAAATACTTTATAACTATAACTGCAACTGATGATGTTGGTCATACAACAGGCGTACCTGTTGGTTCTGCAGAACCAGTAATGCCTGATATAGTAGAGATCACTATAAAGAATACAACAAAACCAATTCCGCTTATTGCATCTCAACTACTTGTAAATGGTACGCTCAATGCGATAACCAATAAGGAAATGGAGAGAGGCGAACCATTGGTACTTGGAATTGATTTGAAAGAACCGATGGATGTATCTGATATGGATAAGGTTACGTTCCAGTTTAAGGCACAACATGATTATGACTGGAAGACTGTTACTGTGAATACTGGTACAAAAGCTGCACCTGTATATGCACCGTATTATGCTACAACTCAGCCATATTCGGTTACCTTAAGTCCTGTTGGCAGCTGGGATGGTCAGACTAATAGTCCGGCTAACATAGTTCTAGGGGCTGTTTACCAATTCAAAGCAGTTGGTGAAGATCAGATTGGCAACAAAGTAGACTCTAATATAATTGAGTTGACTATTGTTGATAAAGTAGCCATGGCAGCAATTGCGAAGATTGTGCGTATGGATGGTTATAATGGTGATGAAAAAGAGCTTAAACCAAATCAAATTGACCTACCAAGACTTACAGGTAAAGTAAAGCTTTATGGTTACACTGATTCGGATACAGTCAGAGTTACTTTAAGATATAAGGCTGATGGAGCGTCAACATGGACAGATATCGAAGCTCTACTAGAACCAGTTCCTCAAACATGGGATCAAACGGGCTACAGTTATGCTGGTATGTCGGAATGGTCTGCAAATTGGGATACTACTACACTCCAAGATGGTCTATATGATTTGACTATCGTTGCTAACTCTGGTGATAATAAGTCAGCACCATCGGATATACTGAAAGTAGTTGTTGATCACAACGCTTATGACATATTCGATAATGTTACAGATAATACACCAAAAGACGGTGAGGCTGTCGGTGGCTGGACACGCAGACCTGTTGCATCTCAGAACCCGATTCTGACTCCAGATCAGAAAGAGATGATCGGTCCTAGAGGTGAAGTAGACCTTTGGGTTACGTTTGGTAAGGGTTTTGCCGACCTTGATATGGGTATTCCAACACAAGGAACATTAAAAGGTAGTAATCTTGGTACTGCACTTCTGCCATCACTCAAGTTTGAGTATAAAGAAAGTGCATATCCAAACGTTGGCGATGCTACTAAGGACGATAGTACTCTCTGGAAAACGGTTAATTCACCTATACTAGTCTATGATGCCGCAACTATGAGATTCTCATCAGTATGGCATACTGCTGGTGTTAGTGGTGGTCCAATACTGAATGGACGTTATGACATCAGAGTGGTAGTTGAAGATGAGGCTGGTAACATTGCGTATAAAGTTATCGCTAAGGGAGTAATTGTGGATAACACAGCTCCAGATGCAGTAATATCTAATGTTGCTGGTGATACTACTCTTAGTCCAAATCAAGCGACAGACACAGAGCTTAAGAAAGACGAGAAAGTAGTCGTTAGGGCTACTGCTGTTGATTCGCTGACGAGTGTTGCATACATTCAGTTCCAGGTTAAAGTTGATACACTTCAATCTGGGCTAACTGATGATACTATGGGTAGCTTGTTTGATAGTACCACTATAAATGATTGGGTTGACATTGGACTTGCTACTAAAGATGCTGACCCGAAAGATAGCTACTCACTTCTGTGGGATACTACAGGCTTGTTTGAAGGTACTTATAAATTAAGAGTCAAAGCTACCGATAGACTAGGTAATATGGACTACAGTAAGGAAGTTATTGTGACTGTAATTGATACAACACCACCAATCGCTACGATTGTTGGTTACTATCCAAATCAGTTACACTTCTTGAACTGGCCAAAGAAATACTGGTTCGATACTCTATATGCGGCAACCATTTGCCAGGCAGATATACAGGAAGTTCAATTCCAGTATAGGGGTATTAGTGATACAAGATGGACTACTATTGGAGTTCCAGTTGGTCACATTGAAACAGTTAATGATAAACTTGGTGAAGTATCCAAGATTATAAGGACATTGTTCCCGACAACCCTAGCGGTAACTGAAGCAATCACAGAGATGTTTAACTGGACAAGTCTCTGGGGAACTACATGGAATCCCAATTTAGCTGATGGTACTTATCAGTTGAGAGCAGTAGCGAAAGATTGGAGTGGAAATATAGATCCTGATCTTGCACCAATTCTTACAGCATCTGTTGTCAATGGAGTTGTTCAACCTGTAACTCCTGGTTCAGGTATCAAGATTGACTTTACTGCTAATCTTGGTGGAACCGGTCGGGATATTACGGATACAACAAGTATTCCTATTTATAGCGATACTCCAACTGTTGTAGTTGAAGTTGATTCACCAGATAAACCGATTGTATTCATGCTATTTGAATTCCAGGCTCCTGAGGGTCTGTCATTCGATGGTGGTCAAGTCAAGAACAATCCAAATGGACTTGTGATTGCTGGTACACTACTTGATATGAAACCGGTTCAGGGAGAATTGGGTAAGTATACCGCGGCATTAACGGGTACTGAACTACCAATTATGAAAGGTAGCGGTATATCATTCACTTATCTTGACCTTCTACGGTATGGTGGTAAGCTGATTGCATTCGTATCAACAAACAGCGGATCGGTTAGTACATCTTTAATGATGGATGATCTGAAGATATACCCGGTCACTGCTGAACTTGGTACAAATGGTACTGCTGTCAGTAAAGATGGTAATGTTACTGTGACAATCCCAAGAGCAGCACTTACTGAATCACGACCTCAAACTGATGACCATGGTACAGTTATAGGTACATACGTTGAGAAGTTGGGTCTTATGATTACTCCTTCAATTACACCTAATACACCGAAGGATCAACGTTTGATTATTGAACCAGTTGGTCAAGCATATAGTATCGAGATGTTTGATTATTGGTCAAGTATTCAATCGCAATCACAATTGGCATTCTGGGAATTCAGACCGGGATTCGAGCCTAGGATAACCATAGACTACAATGGATTCGGTATTCCGGCTGATCTTGAGGCTAATGGTTTTGTTTCAGTTAGATACTGGCAACCACAGCCTAAGAAGGATGCTGATGCTTTTGTTGGAGTATGGGCAAATGATGATATAATCAACCTGTCAGTGGATGCGAAAACTAAGAAGGTTAGCTTCAATCTTAAGAATTTCGGATACTGGAATGATGAGCGTAATCTTGTGCCACATAATATATACAGTATCGTTCTTGAGAAGTCACTTGGTAGAGTTGATGAAATATCATTCTTTGACAATAACCACAATGCAGCTTATAAGTATAATGCAGATCCTAGCATAAGCTATCTGAAGGATATTGCAGGTGGATGCATCCACTTCAGGGTAGTTGATCCTTCTGGTATTGATAGAGATAATATCAGACTTTGGATTGACAATCAACTTTATGGAGTTGGAAAGAAAGATTTCAAAGTTCATAATGAAGTAACACCTGATAAGTTAGAAACTGATAAAGTATTCTACTTCAGTGTACCAGATGGAATATCACTGACAGATGGTATTCATACAGTGAAAATTGAGGCATGGGATAAGTCAGATGCAGTTAATGAATCTGACTGGATGGGACTTGAAACTACTTCAAGGTTCTTCATTGACAAAACTCCACCTCAAGTTGTAACTCAAGGTGCACAGAAGGATGGTATCCGTTACTTCAAGTCAGTTGATGGCGCAATAGCCGCTATTACGTTAGTTGATGAGGGTGTTGGACTAAGTGCCGCTGATCTTCAGAGATATATTACCGTGGATGTGTTTAAGTGGCTAAATACACAAACAACAACACTAAGAACAGCTGATCAGGGCAACATCATTAATTATCAGCGCAAGACTCTAATTGCAACAAGCAAACCGATAATTGAGTATGCTGATGATTATACAGCAGATGGTATTGATAATGAAACTTGGGTTGGTATAGCTGACGGTGCCTCAGACCAGAGACACAAAGCATGGCGTGCAAGCTACAACATACAGGTTGGTAATGTTGTTGATGGAGAGACTTACGAGGTTGTCTTCTATGCTCAAAAGCCGCAACCAATGGTATCTGACACATATAATCAGAATGCCATATATCTATATGAAGATCTCACTAGAGCCTATCTAGCTGTATGGAAAGGTAATACTGCTGATAACCTAGCTGTTAGTGTAACTGCTGATGAAGTAGTGTCAGTTCCATTAACACAGGTTCCAGATCTCTATAAATCAGAAATCGCTAACTCGGTAGTCGCTGATCCATTCACATTGTATTATCAAGGTTCATTCCTTTTAGATATTCTAGGGAATGGAAAACAATCTAGTAGTTATAAAAATACAGTTGATACTACATCAGATTCGGCTGTTACAGATTCTAGTAGCTCATCACATAGTAGTGGTGTTGATAACTACTTCGTCCGTCACCTTGTAGCTGATACTCGTGGACCTGTAGTTACACTTGATGTTCCTCAAGGTGTTAAAGCTGATGATGCTGCGACTACTGTTTCAGGAACTATCATTGATGATGGAAGTGGAATCGCAGATGCGAAACTCGTTATCAATAATGTAGTTAAAGATGAGAAGACGGGCCCAATCAGCAACGTAACACTTGAATACACCTTCGGTAAAGGTGAAGTCGTTGGTGCTAACGAGATTAAGATCGTAGTTGTTGACTTAGCTGGTAATGAGACTGTAACACGTGGGTCATTCGGCGTCCAAGAAATGGATGCACCGGTAATCAGTGATATGGGTCCTGAAGGTGATGGTATTACAGATGCTACACCGACAATCAGTGCCGCTTATGCTGATAAGACTGGAATTGATCTGAAGAGTGTTACATTAACACTAAACGGCGCAGTCCTTACTGATGTGACAGTTGGTCAGTCAAAGGTCAGCTATACACCAACTAGCCCATTGAAGGCTGGAGTTGTATACACTGTGAAACTAGCTGTTAAAGACATAGCTGGTGTTTCATCTGAGAAGATATGGACGTTCTCAATTGAGAAAGTTGCTCCATCTATTACAGATACTACACCAACTGGTGTTGATAAGACTGGAATGCCAATAATCTCAGCTAAGTTCGCTGATTCCGGAACTGGCATTAACAAAGATTCAGTCAGCCTGAGAGTTGATAAGCAGGCTGTGGCGGCTCAAGTGACTGATGCAGGGGTCAGCTACAAACCATCAACCATTATGGCTAAAGGTAAACATACTGCTGAACTTTCAGTCGCAGACGTTGCAGGTAACGTTGGAACACTTGCTTGGGACTTCTCAATCGAGGAAGATGCTCCTGTTATAACTGATGTAATACCAAGCGGTTCTATAAATGATGATATGCCAATCATATCAGCCAAGTATAGCGATACCGGAACTGGTGTTGACCTTAGTTCAGTAACAATGACACTTAATGGTGATGTAGTATCAGCAACAGTCGGTACAGGCGAAGTTAGCTATTCAGTTAAAGAACCGCTGAAACCGGGAGTTGGATACAGCATAGGAATCAGAGTTGCTGACAAAGCAGGTAACGTAGCCACAGCAAGTGGTAGCTTCAAACTTGAAGTTACTGCACCAGTTATCAGTAATATGAGTCCGACTGGAACAATCCAGAGTGTTGATGTTGCAGTATCAGCCAATTACAGCGATGCTGGAGCAGGTATTGATCTGAAGACAGCGTTGATGAAGGTTGATGGAGCTGTGGTAAATGCCAATGCTTCGGCTTCAGGTATTAGTTATCAGGCTACAAAGCTAATGCGTGGTGAGCATACAGTTTACGTTGAGGTTGCTGATAAGTTCGGTAATCCAGCAAGCCAAAACTGGACATTCAAGGTTGAAGATACACCACCAGTTATAGCGCTTGTTGAACCGGATGGCGAAGTTAATACAGCAACACCAGTATTGAAGGCGACCTATAGTGACGCTGGTACTGGAATCAACGTGGCTAGTGTAGTGTTGTCACTCAATGGGCAGATATTACCAGCGATTGCAACAGCATCACAGGTTAGTTACGAGATACTGACTCCGTTGGAAAAGGGCGTAACCTATAAGGTTTCTGTCCAAGTGGCTGATAAAGCTGGTAATATAGCATCCAAAGACTCGTCATTCAGTCTTGAGACAAAGGCTCCGACAATAACCGGAACCAAACCGACAGGTACTGTCGCAGAGGCTGATGCGGCTAAGAGTGTATTGATTACAGCAACATTGGCTGATGATGGATCGGGTGTCAACCCAGAATCAGTTAAGATGTGGCTTGATGGCACACCTGTAATGGCAACTGCAACTGCTTCAAATGCAACTTACACAGCGAAGGGACTTAGCTACGGTGAACATAACGTAAGACTTGTGGTTGCTGATATGCTAAATAACGTGGCTGATACGTCATGGAAATTCTCTGTGGCTGACAGCACACCACCGACTGTGACAGTTGTATCACCAAAGCAAGATGCTGTAGTTGGTGTAAGACCAGTTATCAGAATCAGCTATGCTGATGAAGGTTCTGGTGTGGACCTTACGTCAATCACAGTAAAGATAGATGATAAACCAGTATCGGCTGGAGCTATGGCGCCGGCAAAACCGGGTGATGCCAAGGTTGTAAGCGCAGGTGAATCATCTTATGAAGTCAAACTGGCTTTCGGTTCACATACATTGTCGGTTGCTGTGAAAGACGTTGCAGGCAACGAAGCAACTGCTGAAGTTAAGTTTATGGTTGAAGGCGATGTTCTTGAAATCGTCAAAGCTCACAACTATCCAAACCCATTCCGTGGCGATGCTACTAAGTTCGTCTTCGGATTGAGCAAGAGGTCTCAGGTTTCTATCAGAGTCTACGATTTCACCAATACATTGGTGGCGACTGTAGCAGAAGAAGAAACTAAAGATGCTAGTGAGAAAGTTGAATTCTCATGGGACGGTACAACGGATGTTAGCGGTGGTAGACAATTGGCAACAGGTGTTTACTTCGCTCAGGTTGTAGTTAAGACTGATAGTGAGACAAAGTCACAGATCATAAAGATCGCTCTTGTAAGAGAGTAAATATAATTAAGGAGAGGGTTTTATACCCTCTCCTTAAACTTTGCTCCAAAGCGATTCTCGTTCCGCCAAGTGACGGAAGAACAGATAAGATAATGTTTTTAGAGGAGGTTATAGTAATGATTCGTGGGAAAGAAGGATGGATGATAATTATAGCAATGCTACTTATGCTGACTATATCGGGTATAACGATGGCAGCAGATGATGGCATTGTGAATGCTGCGTCCTATTTGAGAATGGGCGTAGGTGCCAGGTTTCTGGCAATGGGCGGCGCATCCACAGCGGTTGTTGATGATGCGACTGCTGTAGCCTGGAACGTAGCAGGTTTAACTAGAGTAAAATCTGCTTCTGTTGCCAGCATGTATAGTGCAGACGATAAACTTGATCGTAGGCATAACTTTTTGGCATTAGCTAGTAGCGTGAAGGGTATCGGTTCATTTGGTATAGGATGGGTGAATGCTGGTGTTGTAGATATTCCACGCTATAATGATCAAAATGTTGAAGAAGGAGCATTTAGTAGCAATGAGAACGCATTTATGTTCTCTTATGGAGCTATGTTTAGACCGGTACGTTTGGGTGCTGGAGTAAAAATTCTACATCAGAAGATAGACCCGGATAGCAGTGAAACAACAATGGGTTTTGGCGGACTTGATATAGGCGCACTTGCAGACCCTGTTGATGCTATTACCGTAGGTCTTTCTGTACAAAACATTCTTGGAAAAGTTGCTGATGCTAATGTTCCTACTGTTTTGAGAGTTGGTACTGCAATCAGAGTTCTTCCAGAAGATGATTTGCTAGTAGCTGTTGACCTTACCAAAGCATTTGTGAATCTAAAAGGAAAGACTGCAGCTCTGCATATTGGCGCAGAATATTGGGCAGCTGATCTAATTGGTTTTAGATTGGGTTTCAGCAGTGAAAAACAATTCGCCGCTGGTATTGGTGTTAAAATTGCCGACGTAACGGTTGATTATGCATATACGATACAGAGAGACGGTTTAGAGCCGGACGTACATTACGTATCAATATGCGCGAGCTTCTAATAAAAAACGCTCAGGATTGAGTAGCTGAAAAGGAGTGTGATCGGAATGAAACATATTCGTAGACATTTGACTGTGGGTAAAATTACCTTAGTATTGCTACTCGCAATCTTTCTGACGGGTCTTATTTCTGTAGGGAGCTTGCGCGCACAGCTTAAAAAAGAAGAGGTAAACTTCGAATACATGGCGGCTGTTACCATAAAAAGCGGAGATACCCTCTCGAAACTTGCAGGACAATATTATAAAGATCCGACTAAATGGAAATATATAGCTGATAATAATAAAATTCGCAATGAGCGAAGAATCCCCATCGGTACTGTAGTATATATCCCCATTGAAGATGCTAAGAAGATTGCGAAGGAAACTGAAAAAGTAATTGAAGCTAAGAAAGTTGCTGTTGATGAATCTACTCTTAAACTTGCTGAACTGCAAAAAGAGCTAGATCGTATAAAGAAAGAGTATGAAGGATGCCTTGCAAAAATCAATGATTTGATGAATACTCTAAAAGAGAAAGATGCATTGATCGTAGAGCTTCAGGATAAAATTAATGCACTGGATAAACAAATTGAAGCCCAAGCTGAACTCGAAGCAAGGTTAGAAGATATGCGCATTGCAGCTAAATCTACTGCAGAGCGCAAAGATGAGCTATCAGGGGCACTAAAAGAGAAAGATGCAGCTATCGCTGAAAAAGAAGCCAGAATAGCTGATATGGAATGGAAGCTAAAGCAATCTCAATCTGAATTAAGCAAATATGAAGAGGCAAATAAAGAACTTAAAATGAAGATTGAGCAAGCAGAAAAGAATAAGGCTTCTATGGAAGAAAGACCCTCAAGAGCAAAGCATGTTTCCGATTCAAGATCAAGGATTGCAGCCATGGCTATTGCTCTTGTCGGTTCAATAATCTGGATGGCTTCCGATAAATAGATGCTTAAAATGCATCAAGATCGCTTTCCCACGATACATCTATAAGCAAATCCATAAGCGGCTATTCGCTTTGAGTAGCCGCTTATTTTATTTTCCGAGAAAGAGGTATCTATGGCGCAGTTGAGTTTTGTGCATCTTCATAACCATACTGAATATAGCCTTCTTGATGGCGCCTGTCGGATAAGCGATCTGGTGAAAACTGCCCGCGATATGGGTATGCCAGCTATCGCTATTACTGATCATGGTAATGTCTTTGGCGCTGTTGAGTTCCATGCAGAAACCAAAAAGCAAGGTGTTAAAGCTATAATCGGTTGTGAATTATATGTTTCTCCGTCTAGTAGATTCACTAGAGATTCTCATGAGAAACCAAATCACCTTGTATTACTTGCTAAAAATGACATTGGATATAGAAACCTTATAGAATTAGTTTCACTCGCTTATACTGAGGGATTTTATTATAAAGCCCGCGTTGATAAAGAACTACTTTCAAAATATCATGAAGGACTAATTGCCTTGAGTGCATGTATTCAGGGCGAAATACCTGCCTGCTTAATTGCTGACAAACATCAAAAAGCTGAACAAACCGCTTCTGATCTTAAAGATATTTTCGGAACAGGAAATTTTTATATTGAATTACAATATCATAGCTTGATGGATGAGAAAAAGGCTGTTCCTTTGCTTGTTAAGCTTTCAAAAAGACTCGATATACCACTCGTCGCTTCTAATGATTGCCATTATATCTCTAAATCTGATTCTGAAGCTCATGAGGTTATGCTTGCTATACAGACAAGTAAAACTATTGATGACCCCGGAAGGCTTAAATTCGGTTCTGATGAATTTTATCTTCGTACGGCTGATGAGATGAGTGCTTTGTTTTCTGAATATCCAGAAGCGATTACTAATAGTTTTGAGATTGCAGAGAAATGTGATTTTAAGTTTTCTTCGGATAAGGTACTTATACCAGAATATAAAACTCCTGATGGAACTGATGTTGATACTTATCTTGAAAAACTAAGCCGTGAGGGTCTGGCACAGCGCTATCCCCAAGTTACTCCTGAGATAGAAGAACGTTTTCAATATGAGATTGGAATAATTAGGAAGACAGGTTTTGCTCCATTTTTCTTATTTGCTAGAGATATTATATTTTTTGCTAAAAATAAGTCTATACGTGTTGGTCCCGGACGTGGTTCTGCGGCAGGTAGCCTTATCGCTTATTCTATTGGAATTACAAATATTGACCCGTTGATGCACGGTCTGGTTTTTGAGCGATTTCTAAATCTTGAGCGCGTTTCTCCTCCTGATTTTGACCTTGATTTTGATGCTGAACGCAGAGGTGAGGTTGTTCAATACATTATCCAGAATTTCGGTTCTGAGAAGGTTGCTCAGATTATAACGTTTAATAGGATGACTGCACGAGCGGTTATCAAGGACGTTGGCAGGGCTTTGGGAATACCTCTCTCTGATACTGATATGATTTCTAAATTGATACCAAGTGAATTGGGTATAACTCTTAGTAAAGCTCTTGAAACTGTTCCTGAATTACAAGCTATGAATAATGATCCAGATAAAAGCCGATTATTTAGGATCGCTAAGGCTCTTGAGGGTATGGCTAGAAATCCATCTGTACACGCCGCCGGTGTCGTTGTATTCAGTGATAAGGTTACGAATCATCTTCCAGTATTTAAAACACCTAACGATGAAATTGTTGTGCAATATGATAAGATGATACTGGAAAAGATCGGTGTAAATAAGTTTGATATTCTTGGATTAACGGCTCTTACAATGATTGATTATGCCCTTAAACTGATAGAGGAGAATCATCACGTAAAGGTTGATCTGGATACACTGCCATTGGATGATAGAGCTTCTTATGATCTGTTATGTAAGGCACAGACTCTCGGTATATTCCAGCTTGGTGGCCAGGGAATGATCGATCTTCTTTTAAGGTTACAACCCAGAACATTCCATGATTTGGTACCGATCGTTAGTCTTTATAGACCGGGTCCTATTGAAAGCGGAATGTTGGATGAATACGTAGGTCGTAAGAATGGTATTATACCTATTGAGTATATGCACCCAACTCTGGAACCTATACTTAAATATACTTATGGCACTATAATTTATCAAGAGCAAGTCATGAAGATTGGGCGTGAAATCGCAGGATTCACTCTCGGACAGGCTGATCTTCTCCGAAGAGCTATGGGAAAGAAGATACCCGAAGAACTCGAAAAACAGCGTGTGCCATTCCTTGATGGCGCTAAGGCAAAGGGTATATCTGCTGATATTGCTGAAACTGTATTTGAGCAGTTGATCCCGTTTGCTGGTTATGGTTTTAACCAGTCTCATACTACTGCTTATGCCCTTGTCACTTATCAAACTGCTTATCTTAAAGCCCATTATCCCGTTGAGTTTATGGCGGCGAACATGACTATTGAAAAACAAGATACGTCTGAAGTTGTCAGGTACGTCAAGGAATGTAGCAAGATGGGAATCGAGTTACTACCTCCGGATGTGAATGAAAGTTATACTAACTTTACTGTGCATGGCAATAGTATACGCTTCGGATTGAGTGCGGTTAAGAATGTTGGTGAAAATGCTGTTGAGGCTGTTGTTATGGCGAGAGAGGAGAAGGAACGTTTTACTTCGCTATTTGATTTTTGTGAGAAGGTTGATCTTAAAACTGTCAACAGGAAGTGTATAGAAAGCCTTATTAAATGCGGTGCGTTTGACTCGTGTGGTGGACATAGGTCGCAACTTCTGGAAGCTATTGACAGTGCTATGAGTACAGGGCAAAAATCTCAGAAGGATAAACAAGCTGGACAGGTATCGCTTTTTGACGCATTTGAGAGTTTTTCTTTAGATACGAGGAAATTACCAAATACTCCTATGATGGGCGATACTCAAAAACTTGCATTGGAAAAGGAGATGCTCGGATTCTACGTGTCAGGTCATCCACTGGCTAGTTCTGAAGCACTTATTAAAAGATTCGCTAATTTTACAACGCGCAAGCTGATTGAGCTTGAAAATGGGATACCGATAACTATCGCTGGTATAATTACTGAGCTACGCAAACGTATTACTAAGAATGATAAACAGATGGCTTTTGCTACTCTTGAAGACCTTGAAGGGTCTGCTGATCTGGTGATTTTTTCTGAGACTCTCAAGAATTATAGTGAGGCTTTACAGGAAGGTAAGATTGTCTGGGTGAAGGGCGCTATCGCTAATGGTCAAAAAGAACGTGAACAAGCCTGTATTCGTGTAGATGAAGTCCTTTCGCTAGATGCCTTGAAAGAGAAATATATTTCTTCTGTGCATGTTACTCTCCTACAAAATATGTTGGGCTCATCTATTCTTAATACTCTTAAAGGTATTTGTAATGGTAATAAAGGTGATTGTATGCTTTTCTTGCACATAAAAACACCGAGATATAATGATATAGTCATTCAAGCGAATCCTGATACTAAGGTTGCTCCCACAGACACCTTGATTGCTGAGATAGAACGCATCTCTGGTGAGAACTCGGTGTGGTTCGATGCTTCTCATTCAGAATCGGGAATTTAGCCACAGATTAATTAAAGATTGTAAGATTGATAAAAACTATATAAGTATCTATAATTAAATAACTTATTTGACGGAATAGCATGGCTTTAGCCTGCATTAAACACTGAGTCCATGATAATCGCAAGCTAAAGCTTTTCATTTTCAGTATCTGGAAAATGTGAAAGTTATTTAATCACGGATCCTAAGGAGAAGGATTTTCATGCCTAAAACTTATGCGGAGATAAATGAGAAGATTAAAAAAGGTGAGGTTGTTGTTGTCACCGCAGAAGAGATGATTGATATTGTTGACCAAGATGGTCCTGAGAAAGCGGCACAGAAGGTTGACGTGGTGACTACTGGAACTTTTGGTACTATGTGTTCTAGCGGGGCTTTTTTGAACTTCGGTCACTCTAAACCCAGAATCAAGGTGCATAAGGCATGGCTTAATGACGTTCCTGCTTATGCTGGTCTTGCGGCTGTTGACCTTTACATCGGCGCAACTGAACTCCCTGATGATGACCCGATGAATAAGGTCTTCCCCGGCGATTTTAAGTATGGCGGTGGACATGTTATCGAAGACCTTGTTGCCGGTAAGGACGTTCAACTCAAAGCTATTGCTTATGGGACAGATTGTTACCCTCGTAAAGAACTGAATACCTGGATTAAATTGCAAGACCTTAACGAAGCTATATTGATGAATCCGAGAAATTCTTATCAGAACTATAACTGCGCTGTTAATCCTTCTAATAAGACTATATATACTTACATGGGAACGCTGAAGAGCAAACTTGGGAATGCTAATTATTCAAGTGCAGGGCAGTTGTCTCCGTTGATGAATGATCCTTATTATAGAACTATTGGCATTGGTACGAGAATATTCCTCGGTGGAGGGGTCGGATACGTCGTCTGGCAGGGAACCCAGCACAGTCCTGCGGTACGTAGAGGTGATAATGGTGTTCCAAGATCAGGGGCGGGTACGTTGTCTGTTATGGGTGATCTCAAGCAGATGAGTTCTGATTGGCTTCTTGGTGTATCTTACAGGGGCTATGGTGCGAGCCTTTCTGTTGGTCTGGGTATTCCTATACCTATACTGGATGCGGATATGGCAAGGTTCACTGCTGTCAAAGATGAGGATATTTATGCACAGGTAGTTGATTATAGCCAGAATTATCCGAATCTTGAGCCTGTCTCTCTAGGTGAAGTTAGCTATAAGCAGTTGAAGTCAGGGGAGATGGAACTTCAAGGCAAGAAAATTCCAACGTCTCCATTATCAAGCTATGCGAGGGCAAGACAGATTGCGATTATGCTGAAAGAATGGATACAGAAAGGTGATTTTCTGATTACTGAACCTGTCCAGCTTTTGCCATCGGCGGATTCGGGGTTGTCTGCTAAAGCTCTTAAGGAACGACCTGTTGAGAAATAGTTTAAGATTTACCGAAGGATGATATGACTGCAGAATGTTTGCTGGATGCTTATTGACTTAACCACAAAGTCATAATACAATATAGACAAAGTAATATCAAGTTTTTTTGTAAACCAACAGGTTATTTTTATTTCCAATAATCTATTATATAGAGAACAGATATAAAAAGGAGGAGTTTATGTCTTCCCAACTTAGCACTTATGAGAAGATCGGGCTACTTTTTAAGTATTTTGATATACGCTTGAAAAAACGCCCAATTATGATGACATTGGAGGTTACAAAACATTGTAACGCACATTGTGATTTTTGTGACCATTGGAAGACTAAAAAGGAAACTCGCTTAGAAGATTACTTGCCAGTCGTTAAACGCATCAATCCTTTGGTAGTGACAATCTCCGGTGGAGAACCAACACTGCTGAAAGATTTACCGCAGATCATACAACGCATCAGAGAGAATATGCGTTTCATCTATATTACTCTTCTGACAAATGGTTCTCTGATGACAGTAGAAAAGGCTCAGAACCTTTGTAATTCAGGATTAAACATTACCAGCTTTTCTTTAAATTATCTTGATGATAGACAGGATAAAGAAAGAGGGATCGATGGATTATTATCTCATTTGTCTAATTTAATTCCACAATTGCGTGACGCAGGAATAAACGTTACACTTAACACTGTAATTATGAAAGATAATCTAGACCAACTTGCTCTTATTGCAAAACAAGCACATCAATGGCAGATCAAAGTTGGATATAGTTGTTATGAAATACTTCAAGCAAACAATCCAGCTCATTTGATACGGGAAGATCAATTCAACGAACTGCAACAAGTCATCACTGAGTTATTACATTTAAAATCAGCCTTAAATAGTATTACTAACTCTCGTTATTACTTAAAAAATGTCATAACTTTCTATAAAAATGGCGGGCACTTATCAGGATGCCAGGCAAAGCAGAAATTTATTCATGTAAGTTCGGATGGCTATCTGAAGCCATGTGCTAATATGCCTGCATACATGCACTATTCTGAATACAAAGCGAATAAGAAGCAACCTGAACCAGTCGGTTGCGACCAATGTTGGGAAGCCTGTCGAGGAGAAATGGAAGCGTCTTTGACTTTCGAACGCGTCTGGGAGTTAGTAGCTCATTTTCCATACGCTTGAAACCAAAAGACAGGCAACTTAACAAGCTGTCAGCATGTTCTACTTTTTTCGATCGCTCCTATTATATAAGGCGTAAGTTTTGAGAAAAGTGATCTAGTTTTTTAATAATTTTTTGATGTGATTTGATATTGGTTTATCCGTTTTTCGGACAAAATTTGCCTTCTCGTCTGGAAGGGGATATGTGAAGATTAATTTGAGCGTTTCGTACCTTATTGATGCTAACAAGTCTTTGAATAGCTTCGCCGATTCCAGCTTGTAATGTGTTAGTATGTTGTCTTTGACGTAAGACCTGAGTAGCATAACATTGTCAAAAGTGCTTTGGTATGATAGGTAATCCGTCCATGCTGTGTCTAAAACTTCCATCATGATCGCTTTTTCTAGCTTGTTTGAGAAATCTTTGCTTAGTGATTGCTCACGCATTTTTAACACTTTTTGAAAAGTATCTACGATTTCTGCTCTTCCGTTGCACGGCGGAACGTGAAATGCCTTTGCCGATTCTGGATTTAGATCATACAAATCTGTATCAGGGATATATACGCCAAAACTTTTTACACAAAATCTTTTCATGTCATTCCAGCGAAAGCTGGAATCCAGAGAAGGCTTATGATTAGAGAATGGATTCCCGTTTTCACGGGAATGATAAAATTCAGGTGATTTAGTGAATGTGTCGCCAAATATTATAATTAGATCATCTGCATAATCTTCAATAATTGATTGAACTCTTGCCTCGATATTATCTTCACTCAATATGTCTGAGCGCATTTTGTAGATGACTTTTCTCTGTTTGTCTGCTACGTCGTCATGCTCAATAAGGTTCTTACGGATGCTGTAACTTGTCTCCTCAGATTTTCGCTGCACTTTTCGGGTCAAATTAGCCATTCTGCTCTTCCGTTGCACGGCGGAACGTGATTTGTGATTATGTCCACATTCGACTGCCCTGACCATTGCGGGCATATCTTCGCCTGCATACATGCGTAAGAGATCGTCCTGCAATGATAGATAGAATCTTGATGAGCCGGGGTCGCCTTGCCTGCCTGATCTGCCTATTAGCTGATCGTCAATCCTTCGTGCTGTGTGTCTTTCGGTTCCTATGACGTGCAGACCCTGATTGAAATCCCCCCTTCCCCCCTTTACTAAAGGGGGAATTTGGGGTATTGTCTTTACTAAAGGGGGAGTTTGAGTTACTGCATTTACTAAAGGGGGAATTTGAGTTATTGCTTTTAGTAAAGGGGGAATGTTGGGTTTTTTTAGAGTAATATCAACACCACGTCCTGCCATGTTTGTTGCGATTGTGACTGCGTAAGGCTGACCTGCGTTTTTGATTATATCCGCTTCTTCTGAATGATTCTTGGCATTCAAAACACTGTGAGGAATGTTTTGCTCTTTTAGGAGTTTGCTTAGATACTCGGATTTTTCGACTGACCTTGTACCGATTAATACTGGTTGTCCATGTGCATGACATTCTCTTATGTCGTCAACTATGGCTTTGAGCTTATCTTCCTCTGTCCTGAAGTATCGGTCTTGGAGATCAGTCCTTATTACAGGTTTGTTGGTGGGTATCCTGACGACTTCAAGCTTATATAGCTTTTTGAATTCTTCTGCTTCTGTGTGCGCTGTGGCGGTCATACCTGATTTCTTTTCGTAAAACCTGAAGTAGTTGGGGTGTGTTATTTTTCCCATCACACGGGTCTCTGGCGTCACCTGTAAGCCCTCTTTGCACTCGATGGCTTGGTGTAACCCCTCCTCGTATTTTTTACCAAAGGCAAGCCTTCCAGTGAACTCATCTACGATAATTATACCACCGTTGTGGACTATGTAATCCTCATCTTTTCGATGGAGTACGTATGCACGAAGAAGTTGAAGAAAATTTCTTACGCTTTCATCTTTCTGTAAATCTGGAGTATCTATTTTTGAGAGGGTATTAAAATCCCCCCTTCCCCCCTTTAGTAAAGGGGAAGTCTGGTGTTTTGCATTTTTAAGGGGGAACTCTATCTCTTCTTTTTGAAATGGATGGGGATTTTGTTGCGCTTGCTGATCTGTTAGCGTAAAAAATCCTTTGCCTAGACTATCCTCTACAAATGTTATTCCTATATCTGTCAATTTCAGGGTTCTGTTTTTTTCATCTACAACGTAAAGCAAGTCCTCTTCCAATTTATATTCTGATCTCATTGCGATAAACTTTCCATGAACGGAATTCATCTTCTTAACTGTGTCGTTGTAATTGATGAGATAATCCAAAAGCTGGGAGTTCCATGGATCAGCCATTCTGATCTGTATTAGCCTTATGATATTGAGCGACGGTCTGCTCTTCCGTTGCTCTTTTCTTCCGTCACTCGGCGGAACGAGATCGGCGGAACGTGAGTCGCTTTCTTTGAATAGTTGATCTATGATCTCGTTCTGGTGTTTTATTAGTGATTCAATGATGCTTTTGAATCTCCAATAGTTGCTGGAGCTTTTATCGGGTGTGCCGGATATAATAAGCGGAGTCGTCGCTTCGTCCATGAGGATGCTGTCAATCTCATCTATTATAACACATTCGAGCTTGCTCTGAACCCTATCGCTGAGTTTGTTCCTTAGATTGTCCCTGAGATAATCGAACCCAAACTCGTAGTTGTTTCCATAGACTATATCGGCTTTGTAGGAAGTGCGCTTTTCTGAATCAGGCATGTGGCTTAGAACACAGTCAACTTCCAGACCGAGAAACTTGTAGACTCGACCCATCCACATACAGTCACGAAGGGCAAGGTAATCGTTCACTGTTGCAATGTGAACCTTTTTTCCACTCAATGCCCAGATACAGGCGGGGAATACTGCTACAACGGTTTTACCTTCGCCTGTACCCATCTCTGCGATCTTTCCGTCTAATAGTGCTAATGCTCCAAGTAATTGCACGTCAAAAGGCATGAACGTCAACCCATCTTGAGGCTGTCTTAATCTGCGCACCTCTGCGTAAAAGGATACGCCTAGATGAATCTGTGAGTTATCAACCTGCGATCTTCCGTTTTTGACGTAGGCATAAGTTTCACTTAGATGATTAAAATGCTCAAGCAGATCGGAATCGAATAGTTTCCAGACGCCTAATCTTCTGTCTATAACCTCTTTAATGATGGCAAGTATTTCGGGTATAGCTTTGTAATCAGGAGTTTGTGTCTTGAGATTGATTATGCGTTCCAGAAGATCGGAATCATCATAATCACTGAAGTCGAAACTATTGATTTTTTGGATAACATGTTGATATTTCTTGAGCATGGTATTTTTCTTGATTTTGGGGGTAACCATATTCGGTACTGTTGCGGTTCTGCCATCAGGGTGTCTGAAAAAATTATGGCTTCCTCTTTGACGCATCTTATTAAACCCTAGATATTCCAGAAACGACGCCATGATTTTTGGAGTGACCACAGGCATCTTTGGACTCATACAGCATCCAAAAGCTCTCTAGCTTTTTCAATATCATCTTTTACTTCATCGGGGTTAAGTTTTTTAACATAGCTATAATCACCGATCTCACGATGCTTCATCATTAGTTTTAATGCTTTCCCGAGTTTTGATGGAAAAATACCTGTCTTCACAAATTGACGTTGGAATTGGGCAATTACAGCGGAATGTTTTGAATAGGCTTGATTAACCGATGCCAGAACAGCTTGAACCGCATGGAATGCCGCATAATAGGCTCTCGAAGCGGCACTTTCAATGAACCCATCGTTGAATGAACTCTCCGCCGATTGTAACGTGCGTTCTGCTTTATTTAGTATATTGTTAAGTTCATTTATACGATCAAGATCATCTTCATTCATAATACAACACCTTCACGATGTATATTAAGGAACAATGGATCAATTTTTGCCTTTTCATAAACTGTTACTTCAAAGTCAAAAATCATCACAAGTTTGCCATAACGATCAAGCATATCATAAGCAATATCGTTTATTTGATCTTCTAATTCTTTTGTACGCTTTTTTACCAGAAGGAGAACATCATAATCTGAATCTTTATGTGCGTCTCCCCTTGCTCTTGAGCCAAAAAGGATAATCCGTTCTACATTATCACCTAATGTTTCATTAAGACGCTGTTTAATTTCTGCTAATACCAGATCATTTTTTGTTCTGACTTTAATCATTGCTTTTCTTTCTTCGAGTTCTTTTCAGTTTTTGTAGCCCAAGATTCCATCTTGGTTTTCATAATTGCCAGCTTAGAAAGTTGGGCTACAAGCATGTTTATTTCTAATTAAACATTGTTAAGTTATTTGACTTTTAATCCAGCCCACACTATTGGCATCTTATCCTGAGGAGATACTGCTGTCATAGTCGCTCCTAATCCGCCCATTGTTTTAGCAAGGTCTGCTTCAGAGAGAGCGCTGTCATATATGGCAACTTCATCAATGGATCCTGCCATCCACTGAACGTCTTTAGAGTCACCTCTAACGCCAATAGATAGGGATTTGCTACTAGCAGCCAAATCCTTTTTTGCCAACTTTTTTTCTGCGGCCATTTTGCCATTGATATATGTTCTAGCGGTTTCGCCATCATAGGACCCGGCAATGTGTGTCCACTCACCGGCTTTCACTGCGCCACCTTCGGCATTATCACCACCCGCTCCCCAGATCAACCAAAGCTGAACCTGAGTTCCGTCCATACGAAACGCATGTGTTCCGAAAGCTCCTGCCCAATCATATTGCTCTGCGATGGACTTGATTCCGGTAACATCATTAAGCTTAACCCAGGCGGTTATGGTGATATTCTTTGGCGTTAATACATTTTTCGGGTCGGGTATGTCTACCTGCCCTGATTTGCCGTCGAATTTGAGGGCGGATTTGAATTTACCGGTATCCCATGTCGCGCCACCCTTGATGTTTCCTACTATGCCAGAAACTGAGTCTTTGGCGATAGCTCCGCTGTTTTCGTCAAAAAGCCATGCCGCAACCAATTTTGCGGAAGCGGATTGAATTAAAAATAGGCTACTAAATAGTACCACTACAACACATAAAAATAATTTTCTTATCATAGAAGTCTCTCCTTATTTAATTGAAAATCATGCTAAAGACCCATTTGTTTTACTTTTGACCACGTCACAGCTAACTTAGATTTCGGTGATACTGCGAGGTATAGGTTTGACAAGCCACCTTTGGAATTCACTATTGCAGTGAGTTCTTTTTCACTAAGTGCTGTGTCAAAGATAGCAACCTCATCAACAAGACCTTTCAGCCATTGAACGTCTTTGGAGTCACCTCTAACGCCTATGGATAGGGATTTGTTACTAGCAACCAAGTCCTTTTTTGCTATTTTCTTTTCTGCGGCCATTTTGCCATTGATATATGTTCTGACGTTTTCGCCATCATAGGACCCGGCAACATGTGTCCACTCACCGGCTTTCACTGCGCCGCCTTCGACATTATCACCAGCCGCTCCCCAGATCACCCAAAGTTGAACCTGAGCTCCGTCCATCCGAAACGCATGAGTTCCCAAAGCTCCTGCCCAATCGTATTGTTCAAGGATAGAGCGAAGTCCAGAAATTTCCTCAAGTTTGACCCATGACATCAGGGTGATATTCTTGGGAGTAAGACGATTATTAGGGTCAGGGATTTCTATGTGTCCGGTAGCGCCATCAAACGATACAGCAGAACCAAATTTCCCTTTCGATTCCCATTTTACGCCACCAATGAATGTTCCATCCTGTTTATGGGCTCCGGTGGCTTCTTTAATCACATCACCTTTGTTTTCGTTCATCAGCCATATACCGACAACCGCCGATAATGCGCTTTGCGTTAAACTAATTCCAATGAATAACATAATCACCAGAATCCACGATAACTTTTTACTCATTGCTTACCTCCTTTAAAGATCAGCAGAATCTCTCTCGATCTCTCAATTTATTCTTCTCCATAGGCGGACTTCGATCTAAAATTCCTTCCATATTTTTTCTCCATTCTTTTACAATGCCTTTGTTTTGGCTTTCTTTATAATATCTTACCAAATCCAAGCTAAATATTCAATGCTTTCAGAATAGCTTGATGTATCTTCATTATCGGCACGTTGTTTTTCGTTGATAGATGTTTGCAATCCTCGTATTCGGGCAGGACTTTCAGAACTTCATCACCGATCTTGCCTAGTTTAACGCTGACTTTACCGTATTCTGTCTCTACTTCAATCATTTCACGGGAGAGTTTTTTTCTGTTCGCTTCGTATATTCTCACACCCATAGTCGTGGTTTCGGCAAAAATGGAATTACATGCTTCCTGAAGATGCACTGAATCTACCAATACTGTGAGTTTAACAGCAGGTCGGCTTTTCTTCATTATTATCGGAGTCATGAAAACATCTACCGCACCTATTGCTAGTAGCTTGTCAATCAGCAGATCGTATATTTGTGATGACATATCGTCTATGTTTGTTTCAATGATGTTTATGGTATCGCTTTCGCAGGAATCTTCTTTTGTGCCAAGTATCACTCGCAGGAGATTGGGTTGTTCCGATAGTTCCTTAGTTCCTGCACCATAACCAACTTTGTCAATCACCATCTCAGGCATAATACCGAAACCTTCTGCAAGAGTGCTGATTATCGCTGCGCCTGTTGGCGTAACAAGCTCTCCCTGAATCTCTGTCCGTTTGGTAGGTATCCCTTTCAGCAATTCCACAGTTGCGGGTGCGGGAACAGGTATAATGCCATGTGATGACTTAACAAATCCCTGTCCCAAAGGCAATGGCGATGAGTATATCTTGTCAATACCAAGTATCGAGATACCAATAACCGATCCGACAATATCAACTATCGAATCCACTGCACCAACTTCGTGGAAATGCACTTCCTCAATATCCACATCATGCACCTTAGCTTCTGCTTCACCAAGTTTTGTGAAAACTAGCTTTGACTTGGTTTTTACGTCATCAGATAATTCACTTTCGTATATTAACTGAAGTATATCGCTTAAATGCCTGCCGTGATGATCATGATGATCCGAATGTTCGTGATGGTGTAGGTGAACGTTAGCTTTGGTGCCAGTAATACCATGTTTTTGGACTTTAGCAAAGTTGAGTTCATATTCATCCAGTTTCAGTTTTGCAAGTTCGCTTTTTAATAATTCTGGATCAACACCAACGTCAACCATAGCCCCTAATGTCATGTCGCCACTAATACCAGAAAAACAATCAAAATATGCAATTTTCATAATTAAACCCTATATGTAATCGTTAAAAAATGCCATTGTGACATGGTGTAGGGGCGAAGCATTTTTAGCTAGATCAAGATTTATAGCTAATTTATATTAACATAAAAATGCTTCGCCCCTACGGTAAACCCTATTTTTTAACGATTACCTATATAATAAATTCTATAGACACTTAGATAATGATTTTTAAAACAAGATAATCACGAATTACACAAATAAACGAATCACGTTCCGCCGTGCAACGGAAGAACAGAATCTCGTTCCGCCGAGTAACGGAAGAAAAGATTTCACGAATATAATTCCAATAAAATTCGTGAAATTCGTCCTGTTAGCGTAATTCGTGATTAAAATTCTTTTTATGAATAGCTTTGAACCATGTCTATTGTTTATCCATGATCTTAGTTATTTTGAGCAAGCTCAAAGCTATTGATGCCAGTGAACAGACTGCGGTAAATACAAGAAATCCCATAGGACTTGCATTAGGAATAACGCTTACTGTAAAAGTGTAGATAATTTTGTAAATAACTCCTACAAGAAGACTTAAAGCACCAGCAACACCAAGTACCCATTGAGTTATCTTCATAGCTTGTTTCATTGTCTTTTCCTTCCCACCTATTGGTGAAGCAGATCGGTTATAACTAATAAGAAGCAGATTCGTGATTAAGAAGCCTTTTTTTCTTTGAGGTTTTCTTGAGTTTTTACCTGTAAGGCTTTTAAGTTTTCTGGGGTAAACTGCCCGAAATTGTAATATCTGATTTTATATTCCCGGTCTATTACAAATAGATTTGACTCCCCTCTTCTTGTTTTATATAACTCATTAATCTTACCGTTCCAATCAAGAAGAATAGGCACAGGCAGTTTTTCTCTCTTTGTACCCCATTTTACCATTGATTCTGTAACATAAAAAGGCAAGCCTCGAAGATCAGCGATCATGAATATAGAGATTTCTTTTTTATCTTTATATAGCTTATCGAGTTCTTTAGCCCATTTGTTGCCATTTTTACGCGTAGTTTGATCCCCGATCACGAGGATAAGAACCTGGACATCCCCTTTATCCTTACTAATTATCTTATCAAGACTATATTCTTTATCATAAGCATCTTTGAGAACGAATTTTGATGCTTGATCTCCAATTTTAAGCTGTTCTTTCTCATCAGATTTTTCAGAGAATGCTATCGGATTGATTAAAAATATTGAAATGATAATCAGGACAAAGACACCTAGCTTCAAACAACATCACCCCCGTCATATAACAAAGATTTTAAATCCCCCTAACCCCCTTTTTCAAAGGGGAAATGGCTCTAACTCCCCCTTTAGCAAAGGGGGCAGGGGGGATTTGAGATGGATGTAAGGTTCATTTCCACACTAAATACCAAAGAACCACAAAGATTACTTCTATATTCAACTACAATAATATTATGCCTTAATATAGTTTGAAAGTCAATATTTCAATACTAACTATTTTGAGATTTACGTCCGGGAAGCATAAATGCACTCATTACAGATGCGGTCACATATATTATACTCGCACAGAAGAAAACACCATTCAAACCGAAAGCATCACCTATAAATCCGCCAATCGCTGGTCCGAGGAACATTCCAATAGCATAAACTGCCTGATAAAACCCCATCGCTGTTGCTTTATCTTCGGATGGAACTCCTTGAATGGCAAGCCCCATTAGTATTGGATATGCAAAACCTCGTCCAAATGACCCTAATCCACTTGCTATTATCAGAGGATGGATGCTATGAATATAAGGCGTTATGATAGTTACAAAGGCAATGCAGACGTAAGAAAGACAAACGGTGATTTTATAGCCAAATCTTGGAGCAATGTAAGTGCCAGCCAGATACATTGATAACGTTTGGGTTAGATGGATAACGAACATCAGCGTTCCTAATTGGCTTTTGGATGCACCAATATCCGTCGCATATATAGGCAGGAAACCATAAACAGTGACAAAAACTGAAAATTGGCTCAGTGCGGTAATGATGGATACTATCAGCAGTCGTTTTCGGGATGCAACAGCGAGAAGCCGTTGTATTGAGAAATTTGATCGCTTTTCGAGTTTATTCTCGGAGACAGGCAAAATAGTTAATGCACCCAATAGCGATAATCCTGCACCCCAATAGAATGGCGTTAACCAACCATATTTTTCAGCAAGATTACCACCGACATAAGTGCTGATCATCTGTGAAAGACCAGTGAAGAAAGTAATCAGGCTCATGGACCGTGTTGATTGCGTATCGTGGAAGTAACTGGAATACATGACGGTATACGCAACCCACATTGACGCTGAAACACCCGAAAGCCCCCGGAATATCATCAGAATCCATGGGTTCGGTGATAAAGCTAATCCGATACAGCTAACGAGTGCAAACAAGAATCCTGATACTACAAAAGGTTTGCGCTGACCTGTATTATCTGACCAAATACCAATAGGGAATCGGAATAAAAGTTGTGTTAATCCATAAGATGAAATAACCAGTCCGATTATTGTGAGAGAACCACCAAGCTCTTTTGCATAAGGTGACAGGATGGGAACGTAAATGTATAGAGCAGACCAATAAAAAATGGTGCTAATCAGGATCAGGTTCTTCTCAACAGCAGGTGAAAGTTTTTTAAATTTCATAAAGTATTAGTGAGTAATTTTTGTCTATAATATTTGTATAGAGATATGCGATATTTTTATATAATATCTGTATAGTCTTAATACCATTTTGACGTTAAGACTCCTAAAGTTATCACCTGTGGCGAATATGGAAGCGATACTGACTCTTTCTATCAATCAGCTTCGCCTTGCAAATATATTAGCGAATATGCTTATAAGTCCACCTAACATTATATATCCTACAACGACTTCAGTTCCTACAAAAAAACGCGCCCAGTTGCTACGTGGAGCTATATTGCCAAATCCAAACAATGTCACAACACTATAATAAATATAACCTTTTATCCCCATTTGATTCCCTTTTGACTCATTAACTTCTGTAAAAGAATTATAATACTTAATAGGAAGCCATAACTTAAGTCCGGATCGCTTATTTTTTAGATCATCAATATCGAGCGATATTCTATCAATGCCTAATGACTTATATATAAATGCAAAAGCTATAACTACAATCCCTGCCCAAAACAACCATAGACCAAGACTGCGCCCACAGTGGGACGTCAATTCCCATGCAATAAATAACAACTCTCTTAACCATCGCCACTCGGGACGATACCGCCAGGAAAGAATCCACTGTTCGTCGTCTATATACCGTTTTAGCCAGGGATTAGAAGAACCATCCATCACTACTTCAGTATTGAAGTTATAAAACTTCGTAACTGGCATCTCACGCCCAATAATCCCCAGTATAGCATTACAGACACCCCGGAATAATGTATTTTCCTTGAAACTCACTTCTTCAAAATCGGCAGGGTGTGCCATAGCTACATTTTGAAAGTACGCAACCTCACCGAAGGTAGCTCTCGCGAAAGACGTTCCCCCACTGAAGGTAGCATACCCAAAGAACTCTAAGTAATTAAAGGTAGAATACATCTCACCGCTAAATGTAGCATAATTAAAGTATACCCACTCATTGAAGACGGTACTTATGAAGGATGCCCCCTTACTGAAGATAGCGTACGAGAAAGACACATCCCTACTGAAGGTAGCATCCATGAAATCCACAACACCACTGAAGGTAGTTGAATTAAAGTTCGCATCCCCACTGAAGGTAGCTGAATTAAAGGATGTGTTCTTGCCGAAGGTAGCTGACTGGAAAAACGCATCCCCACTGAAGGTAGCGTACATAAAGCTCGCATACCCACTGAAGGTAGTTGAATTAAAGTTCGCATACCCACTGAAGGTAATTGAACTAAAGTTCGCATACCCACTGATATTACTGTTATTTATCTTTATACTACTCTTAATAATCCTTTTGTATTCGTCGTCTTCAACCTTCTCGAGTCTATCAGCTATGGCTCTTTTATCTAAATCACCGTCAATATCAGCGTATTCAATATTAATATCCCACTCTTTGGCAATGGAATCCATTATCATATGGGCTTTATCCCCTGGTATTGTTACTCGTTGTTTCTCTGTTCCATGCAACCAAAGCGTCTTTCTACCATTAATATTACGCAGCTCAAAAGGTTCAAGGTCTTCGCCTTTTGCTATGAAGCTACCTGAGACTATTATTATTATCACCGCAACAATCCATAGGAATTCCCGCATATTACCCCTCCTGGCAATTCAAATTGTACTTTCATTAGCCCAGGTATACAGCAACGATTTTTCGCACGAATCGTTGCCGTATACCCGCTTCGTCCTACAAGACCATCTGCATGATTCATACATTCAAGCACTTTAATCAGTACAAAATCATTCATATAAAGCCCTCTACGCCTTCCGTTTATAACTTGCAACTATTCAGAATTGAAAAACGCCTTTTTTTGCAATTAGCTTAAATATACCATTATCACAATGTTTATCAATGTCTATGCGATATTATCAAATGCAATGTTCACATTAGGAACTGTAATGTAAATATTATTCCTTTACATACATCCGCCAGTATTCAACAGATTCTTTCAGGTCTGATAATACTCTACCTTCTGCTGGATACCGTTCTCTGTGAGAGACTTCCAGCAAGAGAATAACGTCATCAATACCTGTTTTTTCAAGTGCTTGCAAAACTTTCTCTGGAGTAATAATACCTCGCTGATTATAATCCTTTGCAAAAGGCCAATGCCCGCTTTTGTCTGCTGAACTTTGCTTGATGTGGATTACTGGAGAAAGTTTGCCTAATTCCTCAAGCCATGCGTAAGGGTCAATGTCTCTTGGGTCTTTTGATAATGCAAAACCATGATCCACGTCCAGACATAGCTTTATTGGAATTGCAACACCGTCATTGACTCGATTATAAAGATATAGGGTTTCATCTATCGTGCAAGCCATCTCACGAGGTATAGACATTGGCTCAAACATCAGAAATTCCACACCTTGTTCGGATGCGAATTCAGATAATTTCTGCCATAGCTCAATAGCAGATTCAGTGATCATATCTCTGCGTTTTTCGTTTTCAAGATCGGTTACAGACATGATACCAAAATGACTTCCAATACCTCTTGCGCCAAGTTCCACAGACATCAAGATAAAATCCTTAAACCACTGGAACCATGCGTCTCGCACTATTGGTTCGGGGTGCATCAGGTGATTTACTCTTGTAAACGCACTCGTGAAAGTCGTATCTATCTTTACGTTATATTTATCAGAAAGATTTTTGATTTTGTTGACTTGATGCTGTATTACTCGATATGGAAGAAATGGATTCAGCAGATCCGCCACAAATTGGACGTACCTAAGACCCAATTCTTCTCCAACTATACGAAGCCATACTTCTGGTTCTGGGAACCTATTTATCGCAAAACCAGCATTAATTCCTAATCTAGCACGCATTACTACTCCTTATTATTTAAGACAATAAATCTGAAAAGTCTATAGGTTTCAACCCCCATGTGTATCAACTTAAGGAATGTATAAAGAGTTTTCAACGTGAAATATCATTTCCTAAACCCCAGAGGGGTGATATATTTATAGAAACGGAAAAACCAAAACATACAAAGCTCCAGCGGAGCGACATAGATAGAATCAATTAGAAGATTGAAGATTGATCAGGAAATTGAAAATTGAAAATTGAAAATTAAAGATTAGGAAGAATCTTCAATCTTCAATCTTTTAATCTTCAATCTTTTAATCTTCAATCTTCAATTTTGAATCTTTTAATCGAATCAAATATATCGCTCCTTCGGAGCTATGGATTTTTTGTTTGCTTGTTTACTATAAATATAACACCCCTCTGGGGTTAAATCTCTATAAGTTGATACTCATGGAGTATACAGCATAGACCCATAGACCCATAGACCCATAGACCCATAGACCCATAGACCCATAGACCCATAGACCCATAGACCTATTGACCTATTGACTTCTTGTTCTTGATTTTGTTTAAATCACGCTGAATCTGCTTTAATTTATTAATCGCTGAAATATTTTTGGGATTGATCTGAATAGCTTTTTGAAACTCTATCTTTGCATTTTTGATCTCATCTTTCTCGATATAAACAAGTCCTAAAGCATAAAATGAATTATCATTCTTAGGATCGTTATTTATTGCCTTGCGGAACTCAGCGATTGCATCATCAAACATACCCTCCATAGCATATTGACGTCCTAATTCGTAGTGCATTTCACCCGGCGGAAAAAGAGCATTTCTGTCAGTAAGCCAAAGTGCAATCATGGCAATAAATAATACTAATGTCACTTTGCGAAAATCAAAAAACAAGCTACCATATTTCAATACTTCTGGATCGCCAGTCATTGCTCCGTCTGCAAACTGCAACCTTTCGTATATAGATGGATGCGTTCGTAATATACTGCCAAAACGTGAGCTTTGCAAAGGTAAGTGATTTATAGAAGCAACCTTAAACAACGCCCTTTTAAAAACTTCTGGATTACTTATAGTGCTTATTGCATAAAAATCTGCCTGTTTTTCAAATCTCCTTGATAAATAGCGAAAAATGAATATGAAATATACCAAAAAAATTATGATGGCAAATATCGCTCCGAGTAAGGCTGACAAAACTCCACTAATAGAAATTTTATCAGTGAAGGGAAGCGCCAGAGCATAAATGAAAGCGGAAAACACCAGATATCCAAAGGTAAATACCATGTATGCTGGAATGTGCATGTATTTTATATGTCCGAACTCATGTGCTACTATAGCTTCGATCTCATCTGCATTAAGGTTAAGTAATAGAGTGTCAGTAAGAAACACACTCCTAGATCCGGGTAATAATCCAGTCACACCAGCATTGGCAATATTCCTGCCTCCCATGTTCCAGACCATAACATCCTTATACTTGAGTTTTACTCTTTTGGAAAAGGATTCTATTTTATTGAGTATCTCACCTTTTTTTAGCGGTTTCGTTTCCCATATATGACGTATGAAATATGGTGATTTTATAAACATTATCACAGCAATTGCCAGTATAATTATCCAGTATAAGTATTGATGAACAATAAAAAATATTCTTACGTTTATTGGAGAATGATCTATTAGATCAGATATGATAAGACTTATCAAGAATGGTATCGAGGGAAGGAACATAAGCTTAAAATCTGGCAAAACGAAATTTTTTAATGTTACCAGATCATCCTGTATTAAACGGTGCAGTTTAAGCAGAACTATACGGTTTAGTACCATAGCAACTATAAGAGGAATTATACATAAAAACGTCCTGATATACACAAAGCTGAAAAAAGCGAGTAAATTACTTATCATCACAGGTGTTTGTAAGTAATAAACTTGGGCAATAAACCCGCCAATCGCAAATATGCTGGAAATCAAACTATACAAAGGCAAAATTCGAGACAGTAAAATGTCGTTAGAAATTCTTTGCATTATTCTCCATATTGATAATCTTCCGAATAAGTATGATAAAATCGCTGGTGCAACAGTAAAGACTAATAATAGCAATATGGAGATCGGTTGGCTTAGTACATGGACGTTTTCGTAACCGGGGGTGAAGAAGAACAAGAATACTAATCCGATTGTCAGGATCAAAGCAGATTGTTGTATCATTTATGGTTACCATCAATCCCCAGTAGGTTCATAGCGTAATTTTTTAGGTCATCGCCATAATCTTCATCTTCAAATGCAAAATTCAAGAATGCCTCAAAATAACTTTTGTAGCTTCCAACGTCAAATCTGAATTCTTCAGGTGAAAGTCTCACTCCCCAAACTTCTTGTGTATTCATAAGTATTCGGATTGAGTCAGTTATCTGATATTCTCCTTTATTCATAGGAGTATTTCGGATAGCATCAAATATTTCAGGACTGAAAACGTATCTTGCAGATATAGCCAGATTGCTTGGGGCATTGTCAATCGTAGGTTTCTCTATCAATCCAGATAGCTTAAATTCAGAGCCATAATCATATTCTGCATCAGGATCGGCAATACCGTATTTTGAAACATTTTCTTTGCTAACTTCACGAAATGCTATTGTGACAGCGGATTTTCTTTTTTCGTGTGTATCTATAAGTCGTTTTAATAATGAGCCGGTTTGGGGTGATTTTATTATGGCGTCTCCTAGACAAACAATAAAAGGCTCATCATTTACAAAATCTTCTGCCAGACTTATAGCATGGGCTGTTCCTTTTTGTTCGCTCTGGCGTGTATAGAATAAATGCAGATCATATTCTTCGTGCTTTAGTGCATCTATAAGATCGTAATTTCCTCTTTCTGTAAGACATCTTATAAGTTCCATATCTCGATCAAAGTGATCTTCGATGGCTCGCTTTTTTTGACCGGTTATTATAAGAATCTGCTTTATTCCAATCGCTTCTAGTTCCTCGACAACGTATTGTATTGAAGGCTTGCGACCAACAGGAAGCATCTCTTTGGGTTGAGATTTGGTAGCGGGTAACATTCTGGTTCCTAATCCAGCCGCTGGAATTACAGCTTTACGTATAGTCATGTCTTCCTCCAACTCACTGATGTTAATACAGGTTTTATATAACAAACGCCATTTGTAAATATTTGTGGTTCTTCCGTGTTGAGCGTGGAAATATATTCAAACTGAAAGATTTTAAATCCCCCTACCCCCGAATTTAAAGGATGAAGGATGAAAGAAAGTACTTCATCCCTTATCCTTAAGAAAGTATCAATCAGATGAACTGGATAAAGCCAACTTACCTACTTCCCATAAAGGGAAGAACCTTCTGTTCTTCCGTTACTCGGCGGAACGAGAATTGAGAATGACGGTCAACCAGATCGCACTCTCTTTGAACGCTCATTGTCCTGAATTCCATAAATACTACTCAGACAAGCTTTTCCACTATCAAGATGCACCACCTAAAGCAAGGACAGCAACAGCTAATAGATTCATCAAGCTAGCTTATGCCATGATAAAGAGTGAGACATTGTATTGTCCCAAGACTGGTAATCCAATAACTACCCAGAAGGAGTATTATGAATCTGTCTGGAACAAGATGAAAGAAAAGCTTTCTGATTATCTCACTGATGATATTCCACAGGACAATTACTTTACTAAGATCCAGAACCAATTGGAGGAACAATATGGCATAAACCAATAGAATCTTTCACAAAAAACAAAAACATTAGGAATTCCTTTTATGACAAGAAGGGATATTCACATATTTTATAGGGATTAAGAACCCTCCGAAGGAGTCTAATTGCCCTTCTTGTCTACAGAAACACCATAATAGCTTGATGCTAAAGGTAATTGGGATCCATTCTGGAATTCACCTTTTAAGTTCCTATACCAGCTTGTGTTAATGGTAGACACATAAGAGAAGGGATTCGATACTCTACTTTGTCATGAAAGCGTAAGCAAGCAAAACTATACCAGTTTTTGCTTTGACGCTGTTTTAATGCCTTTTCAAAGACACATTGAAAAGGTGACAGGTGGATTCTGTCTTATGAAAAAAATCCTTGACTTTTATCTAATAGTCTCCTTATTTAAAAAATTTGGTTACGTGTGCATTATGGGTATACCATCCCATGAACTATAATTAGTTCCACATCTGGAACATAAGATTATATCATCTTTTTGGCTGACGTCGGACTTACATTTCGGACATGCAAGGAATTTCATCAAATTCTCACTAACCAATATGCGTGTTGAAGGTGATTCATCTGGCTTTATAAGATACCCTCTCCATGCGATACTGCCTTCAGTTCCCCAATAGATTGGCTTTGCGTTCAAATCTTTCCGATTAATACGGTAAATGTCTTCCAGAAGGAATTTTGAAAGTGGAACTTTTTGCACTTTTCCAGAATTCGTGAGATTAAGGGTATTGCCTGACTCAGTCATGTCTATATGTGCAAAGGCATGTGTTGGGCTTTGCTTATCATTTCCAGATAAGCTTTTGTCTAAACTAAGCATCATCTTGACAATAGGCAAGAAGTTTCCAAACCGACCAAGTGACCGCTTATAAATGGCATTTAACAAAAGCACCGGGAATGATCTTGAATAATGTAAAGAAAGCTTGCTGTCCTTATCCAATATCTGACGGAAAGATTCAGGAGTAAAAATATGGACGTGCTGATCCCGTTCTGCGCTAAGATCGGGTTTGAATTCCTCAATCTCACGCTTTGAAAAGGCGAGAGGTACACCAATGAAAAGATGCTTCCGCGCAACTCTTATCAGTTCGGATATGACCTTTTGTGGATCAGTGACGTGTTCAACCATATCATTACAAAGCACAACGTCAAAAGACTTATCTTTCACTGGTATATTGTGCGCATCGCCACATATCCCCTCTATATGGTTATATTCCCACATTCGACGCACTGCTGGCACAGATAAGTCCATGCCATAAGTTTCTGCACCATAGCGAACCTGAACAAGCCTTGGATAAAAGCCTTCGGCACATCCGATGTCAAGGAATGAGTCAAAGCTCAAACTATCAAGACAAGAAAGAAACGTTTGAATTTCGCAGAACTGCAAGACACGATAGGGTGCAAAATCGTAGATAGCCTGATGCGGTATATAATAGCCATCTTTGTCCATTCTGCGGAAAAGATAGTCCTGTGCCTGCTTAGAAGTCTGTGTCCACTGATCCATTATTTGTCCTCGTATGGATTGAGTATTGCCATTAATCTTTAAATCAATTAATAATAGATTACATCAGCTAGTCATTAATATCAAGACTTTATTTATGATCAAGATTAAATCACAAATATCTATCTATAATGTTAATCTTGTGATATAATATAAAGTCAGAATTTAAACGTAAGTGCGAGGTAAAATGATGAAGATTGAATATTGGGGCGTTGAAGAATCAATAAAATTGACTCAAGCTTATAATGACCAGATCATCGGCGTACCGCATTGTAATGCTGTATCTCCAAAAGAATTTGAGGATGGTTTTGCTTATCAGAAAGTAAATGGTGGAGAATACTCAGAGGAGATACATTCTGAAAAGCTAATCGTATGCGAAGAGAATGATACTACACTTGGTTTCTCGGATGTTGCCATAGCGGAGACGGAGTTTGAAGGTAAAAAGGAACAAAAAGGATTTATTCGTTTCCTGACTTATAAATCTGGAAATCGCTCTGTCGGTCAAACACTCTTGATGGAATCAGAGAAATACTTGTTTAGTTTCGGTGTAAAACAGATCAAAGCCTTTCGACTTTTATTTATTCGAGATCATTGTGGTTATCGGTTTTATCATCTTAATTATGGTATGCTCTCCGATAAACTCAGTCACATACATGGTCTATTGGGGATGAATGGCTATAAAATAAGCGGTGGTGAGATATTCATGGATCAGCCTGCGTACCAAGTTGATGAACCCGTTCTATATGATAAGAGTCTTGATATTACCGTTGAGTTTCAAAATGGTCGTGCAATTCTGCCAAAGCTGAATGTAAAAGCTTTCCGTGATGGAAAAGAAATTGGACAATGCAAATCCGAATCTGCTGGTGAATGTTGTGATGCAAAAGAAGCACAGGACTGGGTATTCATAACATGGCTTGGTATTAACGAAAACGATCAGAAAAAAGGCTTGGGACGGTATCTGTTACAAAGAAACTTATGGGAAATGAGCAAGATCGGTTACAAAAATTCTGTCATAAGCACCGATTGGAATAATTTTCGTGCATTGCTGTTTTACACAAATTATGGCTATAAGGTGGTTGATACCATGCACGAATTTGTGAAAAATATTGAATGAAAAGGAGATCAAAATTGCCTGAAGTATATGAATTGCTCGATAGAATAAAAGAGCAAAAGCCATTGATACACCATATTACAAACTGGGTTACAATTTATGACTGCGCTAACATAACGAGAGCGATTGGCGCTTTGCCTGTAATGGCACACGCAATTGAGGAAGTAGCAGATATGACTTCTATTGCATCAGGATTAGTATTAAATATAGGAACTCTAACACCTGAATTAATCGAATCAATGATAGTTGCAGGGAAAAAAGCTAACCAGATGGGAATTCCCGTTTTACTTGATGCTGTCGGAGTTGGCGCAACTGCTCTAAGGACAGATAGCGCCAACAAGATAATAGGTGAATTGAAAGTTGACATCATCAAGGGGAATTCTGCAGAAATAGCGGTTCTTGCCGGTGCTAATGCAGTTGTTAAAGGCGTTGAGGCGATGGGCGTAGAGGGCAATTTAGCTGGCATTGCAACAAAATTTGCCAGAGAGAAAAATGCCTGTATCGCCATGACCGGTGTGCAGGATATAGTATCAAATGGAAAAGACATATATTTGATTGATAATGGTCATAAGATGATGGGTGCAATTGTTGGTACAGGTTGTATGGTGTCATCTGTTATTTGCAGTTTTTCCGCAGTTGAAAAAGATTATGCCTTTGCGGTAACTTCGGCACTGGTTTGTTTTGGTATCGCTGGTGAACTTGCCGCTAGAACCAGTAAAGGACCCGGGACTTACAAAGAAGCATTTTATGACGAAATCTATGCACTTGATAAAGAAAATATAACTACACTTCAAAGATACAAAAGAATATAAAAAAACTGGTTCTTTTGTAATTTACGTGGATAATATTGTAGGGGCGAAGCATTTACTATTGTGAATTATTATATAATCAGCGTTTATGAGGCATAGGCTTCGCCCCTACGGAAAATTACCTGTTATATCTCAAAGAGCCAAAAAACTTAATAGGTCAAATGCTATGGCAAAGAAAAACCTTCAAAATATAAGTTTTTATTTTATTACGGATAGGGAAATCTCCGATAAAGATGAAATAACGCAAGTAAAAGAAGCTCTGCGAGGCGGAGCTAATATTATACAATACAGAGACAAGAATTCATCTAAAGAAGTTCTACTTCAAACCGCAAGCAAACTCAAAGAAATATGTGATGAGAAAAATGCGATATTTATAATAAACGATTACGTTGATATTGCATATACCGTTGATGCAGATGGTGTTCATATTGGTCAGGATGATATGGCTTATGAACAGGCAAGAAACTTGATAAAGGACAAAATTATAGGTGTAACTGTACACAATGTTGAGGAAGCGGTTAAAGCTGAAACAATGGGTGCGGATTACCTCGGTGTAAGCCCGATCTTTTCGACAAGCACGAAAAAGGATGCAGGAAAAGCTATAGGACTTGAATTGCTTAAAGAAATAAAAAAAAGTGTAAGTATACCCATTGCTGCTATCGGTGGTATAAACACTGATAATGTTGATTCTGTTATAAAGGCTGGCGCAGACAGCGTTTGTGCAATATCCGCAACTGTAATCGGTGATATTGCCAGTAAAGTTAGTTTTTTTGTGAATAAGCTAAAAATGAAAGGAAATTGACATGAAGGAAAAGAAAAGATTCCTCGTTGATGTAGGAATAAGAGACCTGCCTTTTCCGATGAAAGTAATATCGAGAGAAAATCCAGATGGTCAGCAGACAATTGCGAATATATCCATATCAACAAGGATCATGAGACACAACCTGTTACACTCTCGACTATAAAAAAGGCTATCCCTGAATCGTCTACAGTTCTGATGATGGCTTTAGGATGGCTTGCGAGAGAAGAAAAAATTGACATAGAGGTATCCGACGAATCTTATTCATACAAAATATCACTAAAACACTAGGAATTGCAGTAGAGCAAACTGCTAGTTTGCTAAAAGAAGTAATCTGTCTGTTCGCTCTACGAAATAAAAATAATCTAGTTAAGCATTAGGAGTAATATTATGGTTATTCATTACAATAAAATGTCGCCAAGAGCTTTCTGGGTGCAGAGATACGAAATTCCTTACGACAAAACTAATCTCGACCATCTGGATTATAATATCTCCACTTCTGAAATAGAGTGGAAAGACCCGCATAAACACGACGCTATGGAGGAATTCTGGTTCGTGATGAGCGGTGGAATGAGAGTTTATCAGGCAGACGTTGTAACAGACGTCGGTCCAGACACTCTGATAATCCATGAGCGTGAAGTATTTCACAAGATGGAGTGTAAAGACAGGTGTGAGTGGCTATGTATGGCATTTAGTAACCGTTTTGCAGATAAAATGAGGCAGATTAGAGAAGAGAAAGGAAACTACGGCAAACATGATGGTTTTGTCGCTCCTGTATCCAGAACTATCCTGACTTCTGCTGATTTACCACCGATGGAGGATCATGGCTGTCAACGGTTCCCAACAGACAAGTCAATCCGTGATCTGGATCATTGGGACATTAATACGTGGAAACCAAATCGTATCTGGAAGCCCGGTCACAAACATGACAGTATGGAAGAATATTGGTACATACTCGAAGGAAAAGCAAGAGTTTTTCAGGGTGAGGCTGATGATGAGCAGATGTATGAAGTCAATCCACACGACTTCATTATCCATCCGCCCGGTGTTACGCATCGTATGGAGACTGACGAGGTAGGCTGTAAGTGGTGCTGTATCATGTTTAACACGCTTCTGGCAGAACCACTCAAGGACCTTTTGTCATTCCCATGAAAATTGTCCTCGTGAAAATGGAAGGTTCTTTGGTATTCAGTGTGGAAATGAAACTTACATCCACCTCAAATCCCCCCTGCCCCTTTGCTAAAGTGGGAGTTAGAGCCATTCCCCCTTTCTTCAAGTATGAAGGATGAGGGATGAAGTACTTTCTTTCATCCTTCATACTTCCGCCTTCATCCTTTAAATTCGGGGGTTAGGGGGATTTAAAATCTTTCAGTTTGTATATATTTCCACACTCAACACGGAAGAACCTACTTGCTTTGAGTTTCCTTTGTTTTTTGTTCCTGTTCCTCGTATGAGAAGCCTTTGAATGGCAGAGATTTTACTTTTGCATAAGCATTCTGAATTACTATATCAGCAGGTCCAGGAATACCAGCAGGTACTATTGCCTTAATATTAGTCTCAGATAAAACTTTTACACCAGTGGCAGGATTGCCACCAATTGTTACTGTTGGGGCAGGATTATCTTTGAAACCTTTACCTGTAATAGTAATCCATTCTCCACCAGAGGCAGAAGCCATTGCTGGATCAACTTTCGTTATTGTTGGGATGGATTCCACTATCTGTTTCTGTGTAGTTTCACGCATATTTTTCATAGTGTCCATATAGGTTATGATTCCTTCCACTCCTTCCTTTAAGCGACTTTGTGGGTGAGTGTCAGCAAATTTCTGGAGAGTTTTGTTTGCAGAATCATTATCTTTTTGCAGATACCCAAAGGCAATATCTAGTTCATCCGCTTCTGCTTGTATGATTTTCAATTCATCTGGTGTAAGTTTTTTCCGTTTAACTAACTCTGTTGTAAATGAATTCTTCGTTGTTCCCTGCTCCTGCTGATTCGGTATTGTGTCGTTTACACCAACACTTTTAACGATTAATCCATCTTCTGTGGAAAAGTACTCCGTTAAACTGCTTGTTGAACTGCTTGTTATGTCTCCATATTGGATTTTAATGAGCATCTCGATTTGAATTTTTGCACATTTTTGACCCTGTATCTCATCAAAGCCTAGCAATGTGCTTTTAGTATTGATATTATTATTCGTTCCTGTTTGCTGTGTCCAACTTTCACCAACGTTGATAGGTTTATCAGGGAACATTGATAACTGTAAGTTGCTAAAACCAAACAGATCGGAAGCCTGTCCAGTTGATAATAACGTGCCTGTAACCGCACCTAGCATGCGAGAAAATGAGTTGTCTAGAACTGTGCCATCGGGACGCATACGGGATATGCTCACAGTTTTTGTAAGATATAATCCTTTTGATTGTTTCATTGCTTCTTCAATAAACTTTGCCTGATCAGGTGGGACATTTTCCATTGTTTGTTCAGGATCACTAAATCGGGTGGTTGTGATAATTTTCATGACGCCGGCATTGTCTACTCCAAGACAAATACTGGTATATTCACCTTTAATCTTTATTTTTAATATCCACCCTGTTGGCATTACCACTTTTGATTCGGATTCCATCTGAGACGTCTGTTCCTCGCCGACCCATGGCTTTAGTTGAAGTTTTACAGGACCTTTTTCTGCTATTCCAGTTGTCTGGGTTGATTTTGGTATAGTGGTACATCCCATCAGAAATAAGCTAATCGCCAATAAAATCGCCAATCCGAATACGAAGCATTTTTGTTTAATCACTTTATCTACTCCTTAATTGATTTAAATTATTCAATATATGAACTTCCACGTAATATCACTATAAGACGATTTCCAGCCGTTGTCAACATCAGACATGGTTCCTTGGCGTACTCCATTAGATGAGACTTCAACGTCCAGAGTTCGCCAACGATAAGCGCCTTTCTCATAGTCAAAGGTTTCACCATCATCATCAAAGAGCTTAAAGGTACTGGATGTGTTTCCAAAGTGCCATACTTCAATCGGTACTGCCTCACCAGACTTCGGTGCGCACTGCATGATCGGCATCATCGGTATGATTCCGCCTTCTTTGACAAAGATAGGCAACTTTTCCAATCCCGCTGAAATATTAATCACTTTTCCGCCTTCAATACGTTCACCTGTCTCAAAGTCGTACCAAACGCCTTTCGGCAGGAATACATCCCTTGAATTTTGACCTGTGAATAACGGCGCTATTAACATAGAGTCGCCAGCCATGTATTGATCATCCTTTTCCATGTTGGCGAAGTGCAGATCGTCTATTTCATCCTGAGTGCCTATCTCCAGCGCCATCCCTCTGAAAGGTGGAGTTCCGTCAAAGTGGTAACGGGCAAATGCGGAGTAGAAGTACGGCATCAATCTCATTCGCAAATTGATGTATTTCTGGACAATACCCTCAACTTCAGGGAATGACCATGGTTTTGTTCCATCTGCCCATGCGTTGAGCATCGCCAATGGTGAAAAGCACACAACCTGAAGCCGTCTGATCCATTCCTCTGCGTTCCTTGCACTCCTGATCTCTGGCGACCACAGCAGACCACTGAATCCTGCGTTGCATAAAGCCCTGACAAATTGACGATGATCATATAGGTCAGAATAAAGAGCAAATGGTAACGGTGATGCGCCTGCTGCTGACGCTCTGACAAGCCCATAAGTTCTTCTATTATGATTTTTGAACATATCAAGTATCATTTTCTGCAAGGTAAGCCCATAGACCTGACGCACCTGCTCACCATCATGACCAGACGGGAATATGGCATGTGCGGGGAACATCCACGAACTGCCTGTTAATTCACTACCATCGCACTCGTCTAGCTTATACCCTGATACGCCTATACTAATATGCTCTCTCTCGTGCTGATCTTTAAGAATGTCCTGTGCTTCTTTCAATGAATAATCAGGGGCAAGCCCTCCCCAAACTGTATGAGAACCAGATAAAGATTCAAGTTTTGGGTGAATTTTCGCTTCTGGTGATACATAAGGATGTTCCCACAAGTTAATATTAAAACCCATAGATTTCATTTTACTTACGAACTCAGCAGGATTTGGAAACCGTCCTGACCATTCATACGTTGATGGATAACTCTTTGTGTGCCAACCCGGTTCCAGACCGATCACATCACAGGGCATCTGACGTTTTCGGAACTCGTCTGCCTCTGCTATCGCCTGTTCATCGGTGAAACTTGTAGGCACACGATGCCAGAATCCAAGCCCCCATCTTGGAGGAAGCGTACCGCCACCGCAATAAAGATTATAGCGTTTTACTGCATCCAGAATATCATCGCCAGCGAAAACAAACAACTCGAAACCACTTGATGACGTGACTATTTCTACCAGATCAGATGGTGGCGTCGCCTGCCAATCAGAATCCTTATTTCGATCTTTCAGGACGGTTGTATACCCTTTTCGCCCAGATGAACCACAGTAAATAGTGACGATTCGTGATGTGTTTACGAGAACACCATACCCTTTACTTGAGACGTAAAAAGGCACAGGGGCATGTGATTCCCCTACGTCAATAATCGGATCGCTGTTCACACGAAGGTATCTCGTTCTGCCGCGATGATTTACCCTCATGAACTGAAGTCCAAGACCAAAGATTTTTTCATTATGATCCAATGGGAAACAAGCGATAGTCCTTCCACCGATTTGTTCAGTCATAATCAGTTCCGGGTTGAAAGGAAACGATTTATCGCCAAGTGTTTTCATGGAATCCAGAGCGGGTTCCATACCTACTACCGATAAGGGCGTGTAAGTACTTGCATTTCCTGCCGTTGCACTCCAGACTCCCGGTGCCTTTTGCGTCCATACTAACTTTTTCACTATAACCTCCTTGTGTTTTATAGGGAACTAATTATCTATCAATACCACAGACCGAGATCAAGCCTTTGTATCGTTAGACTATCATCACCAGTGTTTGTAATCATCAGCTTGTTCTCTCCCGAATGAATGACGTTGGAACATTAAAAGTTCCGCAAATATCTGCTTTGAAAGGGGTAAAAGCGATCCTTATGGCTTCTAGTTCTATGGATACATCAATAAAGAAGAGCGTATGGTTGGTCGTGGACTCCTTCCAGCAAGTGACGGTAACGAGACATATCTCCGCTTAGAACGCTCAGAAGATGAATTCACATCCTACTGTAGTATTGACGGAGAGAACTGGTTCACCTGTGGCAAAATGATACTGCCATTAGAAGACCCAGTCCAAGTCGGTATCCACGCTATTCCGCATGATTGACAGAACTATCTACTGCGGAGAATATAAGGAAGGTGCAGCAACTCTATTCCACAACTTCCGTATCTGGACTAAAGAATAGATATACAGGGATAGACCCTTTGTTCATAGGCATCTATCCCTTATAACCATGATAATCTCATTTGTCAACTTCAAATCATAGCATTACATGTAACGCACTATCCATTGCTCTACCACGTCCATCCCAACTTATACGAGTGCCTGATGTTTGTTATTTATGAACGCTTCACTGGTAAATTGGCTTCCTTGATCACTGTTGAATATCTCTGGAACACCAGTCTGAAACGCTTTCTCTAATGCTGAAAGACAAAAGCATGTATC
>Ga0315279_10000199_pt1 | contig 129432 bp, 109 predicted proteins | sample YL17G06_20_MG_FD_203694 | JGI IMG/M metagenome (GOLD analysis project Ga0315279, IMG submission 203694) | Sediment microbial communities from Yellowstone Lake, YNP, Wyoming, USA - YL17G06_20 | ecosystem: Environmental > Aquatic > Freshwater > Lake > Sediment | place: USA: Wyoming | collected... | reverse complement strand
GCGGCTCGAACCTCATCTTAAAAGATGTAAATCTTTGCGTTACATATAAAAAGCCCTACGATTTAGTCGCCAAAACCGTAGGGCGTCTCGTTTGGCGGGCCCGACGAGATTTGAACTCGCGGTCTTCAGATCGACAATCTGACGTGCTAAACCAGACTGCACCACGGGCCCAGAAGTAAGAGTTTGATTTTAAAGCAAATTTAAGCTTTTTGCAACAATTTTATTCTTCTTAAATTTTGCTTCGTAAAAATTTAATGGGCGCTAGAGGACTTGAACCCCTGACCTTCTGCGTGTAAAGCAGACGTTCTAACCAACTGAACTAAGCGCCCAAACTAATGGCTGCGCACAATCTCTTTTACCCGCATCAGGCGCACAAGGTTACCCCGTTCGAATTCATTTAACTTCTGGGTTATGTATCTTATGGTATCCTGAATTGCAGGTATCAGCGTATATTCTAAGGCGTTAACCCTGCGACGCGTGCGCTCAATTTCATCGGAGAGAATATCCAGAGTTTTTAACAACTGGGCTAATTTTAACAAAGACTGGATATAATCTTTAGCCGAGGCTACTACTAAATCTAACTGTGCCGAGGTCTTAAAGAAATCATAGTGCTTATCGATATTTAAAGCCTGGATATCAAACAGCGGAACCCTGACATTCATAATCCTGTTCGTAGAAAACCTAACTTTTACCTCTGAGCTTATCTGGGATAACGATTTTTGAAAATCTTCCCGGGAACTGGTAATGCGGCAATAAAGTAAATCTCGGGATATAGTTTGGTTTTTTATTTGAAATTCTTCTTTGGCTTTATCAATATCTTTAAGCAACCCTAAGAAGCGCCGCATCATTTCTTCTAATTTATCCTGCAGGAGTTTATGCCCTCTCTGGGCAAGGCTAAGACGCTTGCGCAGGCGAAGCAATTCCATGCGATTGGGATTAATGCGTAAAATCATATTTAACCTTTATTCTGCTTTAAATAGTATTTATCTAAATATTCTTGCCGGATGCGTTTCAATTCTGCACGTGGAATGATGCGCAGGAGTTCCCAGCCAATATCCAGGGTCTGAATTACTGACCTATCTTCGTATTCATCTTGTCGGACAAACCTATCTTCAAAGCTATCTGCAAATTTAAGATACAGGTTATCTAAATCTGACAGCGCTGCTTCGCCTAAGATTACTGCCAATTCCCTTGCCTCTTTTCCCTTGGCGTAACAGGCAAAGAGTTGGTTTAAAACATCAGAATGGTCTGGTCTGGTTTTATCCCGCCCGATCCCTTTATCCTTCAGGCGGGATAGGCTCGGCAAAACATCTACAGGAGGATAGATGCCTTTACGGTGCAGTTGACGCGATAGAATAATCTGGCCTTCGGTAATGTAACCAGTTAAGTCCGGTATAGGATGGGTTTTATCATCTTCAGGCATAGTCAAGACCGGTAAAAGAGTAATTGAGCCTAATTTGCCTTTAATGCGACCTGCTCGTTCATAAAGTGTGGCTAAATCTGTATAAAGATACCCGGGATATCCCCGACGACCGGGGATCTCTTTACGGGCTGCGGAGATTTCACGCAGAGACTCACAATAAAAGGTCATATCAATCAGAATTACCAGAACATGCATATCCAAATCAAAAGCCAGATATTCGGCGCTGGTTAAAGCCAGTCTTGGCGTAGAAATCCTTTCAATAGCCGGGTCATTAGCCAAATTTATAAATAAAACACTGCGTTCAATGGCTCCGGTGTCGCGGAAATCACGCATAAAAAAGTCAGCTTCTTCAAAGGTAATCCCCATTGTGCCAAATACAACGGCAAAAGCCTCTTTTTTACCCAAAACTTTGGCTTGCCTGGCAATCTGCGCAGTAAGTCGGGAATGCGGAAGGCCGCTACCCGAAAATATGGGTAGTTTCTGTCCGCGCACTAAAGGATTCAATCCGTCGATTGTAGAAATTCCGGTCTGGATAAATTCCGAAGGATAATCCCGGGAACTGGGATTAATGGGGTTACCGTTAATATCCATACGTTTTGCGGCAATAATCTGCGGACCATTATCGCGGGGCCTTCCTGCGCCATCAAAAACCCTGCCCAGAAGGTCAGGGGAAACCCCTAGCTCCTGGGTTCTTCCTAAAAATCTAACCTTGGAACCAGCTACATCTAAACCTAAGGTTCCTTCAAACATCTGAATCAGGGCTTTATCTTCGGAGACCTCCAAAACCTTGCCCCTGCGGATTTTTCCATCGGAGAATTCTACCTCGACAAGCTCAGCGTATTTTATATCTTCAGTTTTCTCTACAATAACCAAGGGCCCGGAAACCGAAGAAACCGTAAGATACTCTTTAAGCATAACTTCCCCTTAATTCCTCTTCTATTTTATCGAACTCCTGAAGATCATCTTCTTTGATATATTTTAAGCGGCTGATCTTTTCGCGCACCGGAAGCTTGACTATCTTTTCAAAATCCAGGCCTTCTTTAATCTTTTTCCGGCTTAAAACGTAAAATTCCAAGATGATCTTTAACATGCGGTATTGTTTGGTTAAAGAGGTGTGGGTGTCAATCTCATGAAATGCGTTTTGATGCAGAAAATCTTCTCTTATGGATTTGGCTACCTCTAAAATGAGGCGGTCATCAAAAGACAGGGATTCAATTCCCACTAAGCGGGCAATTTCTAAAAGTGAGTCCTCCTCTTCCAATAGGCGCATAGCCTCTTTTCTTAAAGCAATGAATTCCTCGGAAATATTACTTTTTATAAATTCCTCCAGGTTATCGTGGTATAAAGAATAACTTAAGAGCCAGTTTATGGCAGGGAAGTGCCGGGCATTGGCCAATTTGTCATCTAAGCCCCAGAATACCTTGACCACGCGCAAGGTCGCCTGAACCACCGGGTCAGAAAGGTCCCCTCCTGGAGGAGAAACTGCACCCATCACGCTTAAAGTTCCTTGCCGCAAGTCACTACCTAAACACATTACTTTTCCTGCGCGCTCGTAAAATTCCGCTAATCGCGAAGAAAGATAAGCAGGGTAACCTTCTTCACCGGGCATCTCTTCAAGCCTTCCGGAAATCTCCCGCAGCGCCTCTGCCCAGCGCGAGGTTGAATCTGCCATTAGCGCTACGGAATAACCCATATCTCTGAAATACTCAGCAATGGTAATACCAGTATAGATGGAGGCCTCGCGCGCAGCAACCGGCATATTGGAGGTATTCGCCACAATTATCGTCCGCTCCAATAAAGGTCGGCCGGTTCTGGGGTCTTTTAATTCGGGAAAACTCAACAAAAGGTCAGCGCATTCATTACCTCGCTCACCGCAAGCCACATACACAATAACCTGGGCATCGCACCATTTGGCTATCTCATGCATTTCTACGGTTTTGCCTGACCCAAATGGCCCTGGGATGCAGGCGGTTCCACCTTTAGCAATAGGAAATAAGGTATCAATAACCCGCTGTCCAGTAGTGAGGGGTTCAGCCGGTGAAAATTTCTCTTTTATGGGCCGGGCAATTCTTACTGGCCAGCGTTGGGCCATGGTGATTTCTTTAGTTTGACTACCGGTTTTAATCTTAGCCACTGGCTCTTTAATTGTAAAATTCCCTTCTTTGATTTCGATAATTTCACCGGACGCCCCAGCTGGAACCATAATCTTATGGCTTATAAGCGGCGTTTCATCAACCACGCCTAAAATGTCACCAGCGCTGATAATCTGACCCGCTTTTACCTGCGGCACAAAATGCCATTTTTTTTCCGCATTAAGCCCAGGCACATCCATTCCCCGGGGTATAAAATCTCCGGATAAAGTCCTGATAACTTCCAAGGGCCTTTGGATGCCATCGTAAATTGAACTAACCAGGCCCGGGCCTAACTCTACAGTTAACGGCTCATGGGTTAAATAAACTATTTCACCCGGGCCTATACCGGCAGTCTCTTCGTAAACCTGTATATACGCCAGTTCGTTTTTTAACTCAACAATCTCGCCGATTAATTTCTTCTCAGAAACGCGCACTATATCATACATCTTGGCGCCTCTGCAACCGTTAGCCACAACTAATGGCCCAGATACCTTGATGATTTTAGCGGGTTTTGTCATCAAAATACTCCTGTTGCCTTAAGCCGGATATCTTTAACCATGATATCCAATAAATCGTTTCTGGCACTTTTGGAAAAGGGGATAAATATAGGTAAAGGTAGACTCTTATAACTGTTTATCAATTCAAGGCTGGCCTTGTAAATCTCATCCTGTACCAGACAAATTCCTACTTTATCTTTTACTGCTTCATGCACATAATCTTTGTAGTCCTGCGCCTTAGGGATGGCATAAACTTTAAACCCCAGTGCCTTAAATCCTAAAACCAGGTCATCATCTCCGATAATGGCTAGAGGATTATCCAGGGATATATCTTCAGGCATAGACGCTATTTAACCTTTCTTTGACGGCAGCGGTATCCAGGTGGTTTAATTTTGCCAGGATAATCATCCGCATAAGATTAATTTCATTAACCTTGGCAAAATAATAGCCTAATAGCGGCTCTGGACCGCAGCTTAAATATTTAGCAGGCTTTAAAATCCGGATCAGAAAATCGGTGATTGTTTTTTCCAGGCTCACAAAAGAATTATCCTTCTCCAATCTTTGAATTGGCTCCTTTAAAAAATAGGCATAGTTAACTATAGTCTGGCGTTTATGCACGTATTCAAGTCCAGAGAGAAAGAGTAATATATCTTGATCATAAAGACTTAAGAAAAAATCTTTTTTGATAAATCCTTCTTCGTTCAAATTTTCCTTAAGCCTTGCCTGCGGCTCTTTTAAAATCCGTAATCTTAAAAAAGTCTTGATATTGTGCATATCTATTGTATGCATAATGTAATCGTTCAAGAATTCATTGCGGTAATCTATGGCTAATTTCTTAGCCTCAGCTAAATTATCCATCTCCAATAGATACGCTAGTTTTTTATCTAAAAACAGTCCTTGGATGAGTTTTTTTACTTTAAGTAATTCTTGGCTTAAGGCTTGCTCAAGCTCTTGAGCATTTCTTATATCCAGGAGCTCTTCCCCATAAAGGTCGGATTCCACAAAGAGCTTTAATGCTTCGCCCAGATCCGACTCAATTGCCTCTTCAAAAACCTCGTCTTTAATCAGGAATTTCTCTAGTGCCCGGACCTTGCCAATCGCAAAAGCATAATCCCAGATTTTTGCTTTTTTAGTCATAATTTAAAAAATTCTATCATGCTTTCCTGAGCCTCTCAAGCAAAATATGGAGTTTGCTTTAATAATCTAGCCTGGTGCATCAGTAAAAAGACTTTGGGCAATTTCGCTTTCGTAGTCAACCCTTATTTTATCCAGGTAAAAATTCATATCCTCTGGCGTATCCTGCTCTTTATCCAGAAAGACCCGCTTCTTTCTAAATTTTTCTTTTGTAAGTTGGTTTTTTAACTTTTCGAACAATAGATCGATCGAGTCCTGCTTTGCCTGAAGCAAATTCTTCTTAGCCTCAAGCCGGCCATTAACAATGAGTTTTTGTCTTTCGGCTAAATAGAGGGATTTCTCTTTATCGATAATTTCCTGATAAAGTTTATCCGCCTCTTCTTTGGCATCCTGGATAATGCCTTGCGCTTGCTGATTAGCTTCTTGAATTATTTTTTCTTTTTGGGAATCCGCTTCAGCAATTATATGGTTTAAAATCGAGTCTAACGACATTAAATCTTTACTCCCAATAGTAATAAGAATCCTGTGGCTAAACCCAGTATTGCGTAAATTTCAACAAATATGGGTAATACCAAGGCCTTACCAGCTTCTTCGGGTTTTTTAGCAACGATATAAATGGAAGAGACTGAAACTTTTCCCTGCCAAACCGCGGAGATAGATTCAACCAGACTTACTACCGCGCAAATCACAAGAATCTCTAGGCCTTGGCTAAGCGTGGGAATTTTTATATTGGTTGCTAAAAGATTCAGTTTATTTAACACCAGGAATCCGATGAGAAAGCCGTAAAAGCCCTGCGTACCCGGAATACCTATAAGCGGAACCATGCGGCCGAACTTTTCCGGGTCCTCAGTCATAACTCCGGCTGCGGCTTGTCCGGCTAAGGCTACACCAATGGCTGAGCCGATACCAGATATTACCATTACTATTACCGCGCCTGCGATTGCAAAAATTAATCCCAGCTCCATCTCTAACCTCCTTTGACTAAATTTATGTATCTTGTCTCTATTTTAAAAGGTTTAAAAGAACTTCCTCCTGACTTAAAAAATTTAGAGAAGAACTCCACAAACTGTAACCTTACCGGATGCACAAACGCACCTAATAGACTCATTAAAAAAGATACGGCATGGCCAAAAATAAAGATAACAACTAAAACTAAGCCGCTGACGAGCATCTTGATGAAACTTATTTTATCAATAAAAGGTATCACGGACGGTAATATCTGGCTAAATTGAACGGCAATTAAATTTATGGTTGCTGCCATAACTCCGGTAACCAAGCCTAAAGCCCAGAGACGGCTGTAGGATAGTATATCGCTTAAGTATCCTGAAAAGGCATTGTAAAGATTGTAGATACCGTAAAATAACTTGGGCCCTAAGCCTTCTTCGGCACGGCCCTGGGTCAGGACTAAACCTATGGCGCCGCTTAAGGCAAAGTATCCGAATAGTCTGGTATGGCTCTGGCTGGATAATTTTAAGAAGATTAAACCCAAACCCGTCAAACCAAATAAAAATGTAAGCATGGGAACCTGGTCTAACGCTACATCTAGATAGCGTTTGTTTTTGATATTTCCTATCCCGGCCACGATATTTCCGAACCAAACCTGGATTATGCCAAACATAAGCGCTATGCCTAAGAGCCTCGTTGGTTCCTTTAAAGGATCAAGTATAATCAGAGCATCTTTAAATCTTCTCAAGGGTAAAAACACTTTATTGCCTTCACCCAGTAGATCAATTAAATTGCCAAACCAACTCCCCGTCAATGCGCCGATAATAATTGTGGATATGCCGCAGAATAAAAATAAGCGAAAGAATTTCCTTCCTTGCGGACCCATTCTGAATTTTTTAAGGATGAGCCATGACACCAGGCTCAATATGATACCGTAACCTGCATCCGAAACACAGAAACCAAAATACAAAAAGAAAAACGGCGCCAAAAAAGGCGTAGGGTCTAACTCGTGGTATTTGGGCATGCCATAAATTTGGGTGATGAATTCAAAGGGCTGGATAATCCGCCTGTTTTCTAAAATAACTGGCACATCCTCATCGGGTTTGGGCTCAGAAATAAATATTGCTGCCTCTTTGCAGTGATTGCTAATTTCTCTTTTTAAAAATTCCGCATCCTTTAACCTTACCCAGCTGCTTAAACTAAAAGTAAACTGCTGTTTGGCTAAATTTTTTTCGGCGGAATTTCTTTGTCTTACGGTAGATAAATAGTCGTAAAGTAACATCAACTTAAATTGCTCTTTAGCTAAATCAGTTATTCTTTCTTTAACTTCCGAGATCTGATCCTCTAAGATTAAGGCTTGGCTATTTATTTCCAGAAGGTTATCCTTGGGTGTGCCTTTTTGGTAGCCTAAGGCAACGAAATTAAAACGATAATCCTTTAAAAGATTTTCCAGACGGCTAAAATCCCGGTGCAAGTATAAAATCGTAATATAGGTATTAGTTTTATCCTCACTGATAATCTCTGAGAAAAGATAGATATCTTCTTTAACTGCATTTTCTAATAACTTGGCGTAATCTCGGCTGGCTAAAACTCCAGGCAATATGCCGCAGTTTTTGGTAGGCTGAATTTCATCTAGGGATAGACTGAGCCTGCGCCAGGGATATAAGAGTTTTCTTTTCTGTAACAGTCTTTCTTTGTGCTGTGATAAATCCTTAAGATGCTGGCGCAGGTCTGATAGTTCTTTAAGAAGCCCTGGCCAATCAAAATTTTGAATGACTTCCTTTAATTCTTTTTGGTAGACAAAGGGCTTAAGGCCGACCAGACCTTGCAGGAATCCGGATTTCTCCTTAAAAGTTGCCAAAAATGAAATTGCTTCTTCGATTTCTAAAAGATTTATATCGTTGGAAATTATCGGCGGGCGCTTATCCGCATCCATATCCTGAATGTTGATTAATTCCATTATCCCCAGCCTCTGCAATAGGGCCAGGATTTCATCCTGGTTATCTTTTAAGCCGATAATTTCAACCTTTTTTATTTTTGCAATAGCCATAACCCTAACCTATTCTATCTTTAAGAAATTGCAATGCCTTATCCAGATTGGCCTTGGCTTTTTCCTCTACTTGCCTTATGTCCTCTTGGTTCTGATTCTGGATAGTGGAGATTTCTTTCTGGGTTTCCTGCTCTATCTTTATCTTTAAATCGTGGACCACAAGCCTTGCCTTTTCCTGAGCAGTCTTAATAATGCTTTCTTTTGCCAGGTTAACATTGCGTAAGATATCAAGGGCCTGTTTTTTGGCTTCTTCAATTATTCTCTGGGCTTGGGCTTCTGCTTCTTTGATTTTATCCAAAGCAATTTTTGAGTCCATAATTCTAGGTTAAGTCCTCCAGGGCTTTAAGCGGATCCTTGGCTTCTAAAATTGGCCTGCCGATAACTAGAAAATCGCTACCTGCGTAAAATGCCTCTTTTGCCGTAGCAGTTCTTTTCTGGTCATCGTAGGCGACTCTATCCGACCTGATACCCGGGGTCACAATTAAAAATTTCCCTTTAATCTTTTTTCTTAAAAATGCAGCCTCTTGAGCAGAGCAAACCACTCCGTCCAAACCGCTGCTCAAACCTAAACGCGTAAGTTTTAAGACCGCCTGAGCAGGGACTTCCTGGCTGGTAAGAACCGTAACTCCAATTAATAGAGGCCGCTTTATTCCTCGGAGCCTAGCTTCATCCTTGGCTGCCTGAACCGCAGCTTTTAGCATCTCTTCCTTCCCACTGATATGCAGGGTGAGCATTTTTACTTTAAGACGCACGGCCTGGCGCACAGCCTGCGCCACAGTATTGGGTATGTCCAAAAACTTTAAGTCCAGAAAAACCTCAGCCCTTTTTTTATGAATGAGGCAAATAACCTTCGGGCCGCAGGCTGTAAAAAGCTGTGAGCCTACTTTGAATATTTTTATCTTTAGATAAAGCTTATTTACGAAATACCTAGCCTTGGCTAGACTATCCACATCCAAAGCCAGAATAATCTTAGGGCTCAATTTGAATACTCCCGATAAGATTTGCTATATTTTTTATTTTATTTTGGATTAAATATTTTTTTAGGCCGTTGATGATTTCTAAGGTGGCTTGGGGATTAATAAAATTGGCTGTGCCCAGACTTATAGCGGTTGCACCAGCAATAAAAAACTCTAAGGCACTTGTGGTATCTATTATACCACCCATGCCGATAATAGGGAGTTTAATCTTCTGATAAACCTCCCAGACCATTCTTACTGCTAGAGGCCTAATCGCCGGTCCGCTTAAACCACCGATTCCAGCTGCTACCTTTGGTTTTTTGGTTTTTATATCTATGCTTATACCGCTTAAGGTGTTGATTAAAGAAAGCGCATTGCTTCCTGCAGATTCTGCAGCCAGAGCAATCTCGACAATATCCGTTACGTTGGGCGAGAGCTTAGTAATCAAGATTTTATGTGTAGCTTTACGCACCTTATTGACTAAACGGTAGGTGGCCTGCGCATCCTGGGATATCATTTTTGTATTTTTAATATTGGGGCAGGAAATGTTTAACTCAATTGCTGCTACTTTACTTATTTTGTCCAGGCGCCGACTAAGAAAAACGAACTCTTCAGGATCAAATTCCGAAGCAATGCTTACAATAACAGGAATACCAAGCTTAGCTAAATAAGACAATTTTTCATTTATAAAACCTTCTAACCCTGGATTCTCTAAACCAATGGAATTAAGCATGCCGCAGGGAGTCTCGCAGGTGCGTGGAGGCGGATTGCCTTTGCGCGGGTTTAAGGTTATAGTCTTAGTCATGATTGCGCCTAGTCTTTTTAAATTAATAAAATCCTCAAACTCCTGAGCATAGCCAAAGGTGCCGGAAGCAACCAATACCGGATTTTTTAATTTAAGTTTTCCGATATTTACTGATAAATTTGGGTTCACCCCGTTAGAAACCTCCTATTAACCCCGTCAAAAAAGTAGTTTCTAACGGGGTTCATTTTGCAAAAATCATACTTAGGGAAATAAATAATAAATAAATACCGAATAGTTTCTTTAACATGGGGTCAGAAACATTTTGAATCCAATGCGCGCCAACAAACCCACCAAAGAAGAATCCCAGGCATATAAAAGCCGCAATGGAAAGCTTAACATTTCCTGCCTGCCAATACCTTAGTGCTGCTAATAAACCAATGGGCGGAATCAGTACTGCCAGGGTTGTGCCCTGTGCCTGATGCTGGGTTAAGCCGAACAGATAAACTAAAACCGGGATTAAAATCGTTCCTCCGCCGATGCCAAACATCCCGCCAAAAATCCCGGCTACGGCGCCCAAAATAACGTATGCGATATTTATCATTCCTTACTCCTTTATCTTATCTTTAGAAACTTGGCTCAATACACAAAATCTTATATTTAGCAAAGTCTTTTAAACCGCCTTGAATAAAACTCAAGTTAGTCAGATATTTCATCTTGCACCAGACCAGGAATTTGGATTTTGGCTCCATGCCAAAATTCCATTTCACATATTGGTAGCCGAAATAGAGCATCAATAAAAATGCTATAAGAGTAAATACTCTAAAGCCTATGCCTTGCCAAATAAGACTAAAGCCGGTACCCAGCAAAAAGAGCAAAGTAAAAATATGCAGGAGATGAAAATTGCCCAGATAAACAAAGCCCCTTATCGGAAAAGGTAGATAAAGTGAAGGATTGTTCTTGAAGCACTGAAAAATAATCTCCAAGCCTTTTTTCTTGACATACTTATCCACTAGTGGCAAATGCGCCTGACCATAAGTAACCCAGACCTTTTTCAAAGACTTAAGGTCTGCTCTGTGCATGTGGTCGACCTTGGCTTTAGGTGCAAAATAGAATTTCCAACCCTGACTGCGGTGCTGATAACTCAAGTCCATATCTTCGCCAGTGGGTCTATCCCAGAATTTGGCTTGGATTACCTGCATCGCAGCTCGTCTATAAGCGACGTTACAGGTGCCAAAGAAATACGCTTTATGTCCGCCTATGTCCGAGGGTTTAGGGTTTTTGGGAAAATCCGGATAATAGCTCTCTTTAATAAAGCCGTAACGCGGAGAAACCATGTTAAAGCGAAAATGCTGGCACCAGGCCTCAACTAAATTATCGGGGTCTACCTTTAAAGTATAAACCTCTCCACCTACCGCAGCGATTTTAGGATCGCCTCCAAAATGTTTGAGCATTTCATTAATCCAGTTTTTATCCGGAGCGCAATCCGCATCAGTAAAGAATAAGAATTCTCCTTGAGCTACTTGAAGAGCCCGGTTACGCGCAAATCCCGGAGAAGGACAATTGGGTACTTCCACTAATTTAATAAAGGGGTACTTTTTCTGCCAATCCCTGATGATATCTATTGTCTTATCAGTCGAGCCGCCATCTGCGATAATCCACTCCCAGTCCTGGCGCGGGTAGTCCACATTGAGAAGATATTCAAAGGTCTTCTCAATGGTACGTTCGAAATTTTTTACCGGTATGATTACGGAGACAAATGGAAGATGAGCCATTTTTTACTCCCTCTCCCAGATAATCTGGCTTAACGCAAAAACCGGACCATCCTTACAGACCCGCTGGTATACAAAACCTTCTTTATTGTATCTGTTTTCGTCCTCGACCCCGATAACGCAGCCCATGCATGCGCCTATGCCACAGGCCATGTGCGCTTCCAATGAGCCCCAGGCCTCTATTTTATATTTAGATGCGAGAGAGGCAACTGACTTAAGCATAGCCGCTGGACCGCAGGTATACATACCTGAGGTAGGAGATTTAAGATCAGCAAGTGTCTGTCCTAATAATTCGGTGACCCTGCCCTTAAAACCCCTTGTGCCATCGTCAGTAGATATTTTAACATCACAGCCCAATTCTTTAAATTCTTTTTCGCAAAGAATATTCTTTTTTGTTTTTGCTCCAATTAAAACTAAGGTCTTGCATTTTGCATTTTGCATTTTGCGCTTCATTAATTTTTGAGCAAGATAAAGTAATGGCGCTACCCCCATTCCTCCGGCAACCAGAATTATACTTGCGGCATCAAGCCGGCTGATTTCAAAACCATTCCCCAACGGACCAAGCACATCAAGATATTCACCCGGCTTTTTTTGGGATAAAATTTGCGTACCCTGGCCTAAGGTCTCATAGAGGATTTCTATCTCTTTATTTTTTACGTAATGTATACTCATCGGTCTTCTCAATAGAGGCTCAAAGACTCCCCAATTTAGTCCTATCATCACAAACTGGCCTGGCCTAGCAATAGAGGCTATATCCCAAGCATCAAGACAGAGTTTAAAATAATTGTCTTTAATCTTATGATTTGAAATGACTTTAAACTTTTTTTGGAGCATTTTCTTTTTCATAAAATAAAATGGTAAGGATGGCTAGATAGAAAAGAATCATAAAAAAATCGAACAGTTCTTTTTTATATCCGATATGGCCGAATAATCTTACATCTTCCCAGGCTCCGGCTGCAATGATTAAAACGATTACCCCGATTAAAGAAGGCAGTTCCTTTTTGCCCCATTGCCATTTTAAAAAAATATAATTCTTTAGCCCTTTCTTAAAAGAGATTATCGGATTAGGAAAAAACCTGGGTGTTATCTGGCAATAGCGTTTATATTCACTGCCGAAACGCTTAAGTAAAATGGCTTCTTCTTTTTTAATCTGAGGGATATAAATAAGCAAAAAGACAAAACCGAATACCAGACACACCCACCAGGAAAAAATAACTAGACTTACTCCTATGCCGATCAAGAAGGTTCCTAAATACATGGGATTTCTCATCAGGGCATAAGGACCTTTCCCAACTAAATTTTGGCTGTTTGCGGAATGCTCGGACTTATAACCTCTGGAAGCTATTCTTAATAAGAACCCAAAGGCAACTAAAAGTATCCCAAGAGTGTCTAAAAATATTTTTACAGTGCCATCTTGTCTTTTGGGCAGTAAATATTTGAAAAATAAAATTGTGACCAACACTGCCACAAATATCAAAAAACCTTGAACGCCGATACGTTTTTTCATCTTATTTTTGGCACTTGGAGCAAAAATAAGTCCCGCGACCGCCTAGAGAGATTCTTTTAATCGGAGTCTTACAAATTAAGCAAGGCTTACCTTCCCGGCCATAAACCCTATGGTGCGATACATAATTTCCGGGTTTACCGGATAGACGCACATAGTTATCTACGGATGAACCTCCACATTCTATGGCGTCACTAAGCACATCTTTTATGGAATTAAAAAGTGCTTCCCTCTCTTTATCAGAGAGACTCACTGCCGGCCTTTCAGGACGAATCCTGGCGCCAAATAAACTCTCCGCAGCGTAGAGATTACCTACACCAGAAATAAAGGTCTGGTCCATAAGTAATGTTTTGACCTTGGTCTTCTTTTGGCTCAACATTTTTTTGAATTCATCGAGCGTTAAATCAAAGGGTTCAGGCCCAAGCCCCTGAATAAATTTTAAAGAGCGCCAGTCATCAAGAAGCCTGAGTTCCCCAAAAAGCCTCTGGTCATTAAAATCCAAAGTCTTGCCATCGGATAAATGAAAACTCACCCGGCTATTCTTGGCATCACCAGGATAAATCAACTGTCCGGTCATCTTTAAATGAATAACTAGAGATTTACCGCTGGATAACTCTAAAATCAAAACTTTGGCTTTACGTAAGATATTTTTAATCCTTGAGCCCTGAAGTTCTTTTTTGAATTTATCTGGCTGCATCTGACGGATAACTACGGGGTTATGTATGCAAACCTCAACTATTTTTTTATTTAAGATTATTTTTTCTAAATCTCTCTTTATGGTTTCAACTTCCGGTAGCTCTGGCATTATTTAGCTCTCTTTAGCGCCTGGTATTCCTGTAGCGACTTTACCCCTAAATCCTTCTTTAGTAGGAGTACCTCGATGGCGCTGATGGTTGCTTTGGCTCCAGATATAGTTGTAGTATAAGGTATGTTATACAAAACAACGTGGGAACGGATTTTTACCTCATCCTGGCGCGGGATTCTACCGGAAGGGGTATTAATCACGAATTGTATCTTGCCGTCTTTCATTAAGTCCAGCACATTAGGGCGGCTTTCAGCAATCTTAGGCAGCACCTTTACCGAAAGGCCGGCTTTTTCTAAGACACCGGCTGTTCCTGCTGTAGCATAAATAAAAAATCCTAATTCTACAAGGCGTCTGGCAATAGGCACGATTTCTGATTTATCTTTATCTCTTACTGAAATAAAGACATTGCCTTTTTTAGGCAGATTTTGACCGGCAGCAATCTGACTTTTTAAATAAGCCCGGCCAAAATCAGTATCAATGCCCATTACTTCACCTGTTGATTTCATTTCCGGGCCTAAGATTACATCTACTCCCGGGAAACGATTAAAAGGAAATACTGATTCTTTAACTGCCACGTGTTTCGGTATAATCTCTTGGGTAAACCCTAAGTCCTTTAGTTTTTTACCCAGTATAATTTTGGTGGCTAATTTTGCCAGCGGTACACCTATGACTTTGGAAACAAAAGGGATGGTCCGTGATGCTCTGGGATTAACCTCCAGGATATAGGCCTGATTATCTTTAATCGCATACTGCACATTCATTAAGCCCACCACATTTAATTCCTTGGCCATTTTGTAAGTTGCCTCCCTGATCTTATCTAAGACATCTGCGGATAAAGAAAAGGTGGGGAGGCTCATTGCTGAATCTCCGGAATGTATGCCTGCTTCCTCAATATGCTCCATAATCCCACCGATAACAAAGGTTTGCCCATCGCCGATTAAATCCACATCTACCTCAATGGCATCTTCTAAAAATCTATCAATGAGTATTGGGTGTTCTCCAGATACGCTGGAAGCCTCAGTAATAAATTTTTCAAGTAGACTTTCATCATAGACAATCTCCATGGCTCTTCCGCCCAGGACATAAGAAGGCCTGACTAAAACCGGATAGCCAATTTTTCTAGCTACCTCTTTAGCCTCCTGGAAAGTAAAAGCAGTGCCATTATCAGGCTGCAATAGATTAAGTTTTTGAAGCATCTCCTTAAAGCGCTTACGGTCTTCGGCAATGTCAATGCTGTCGGCACTGGTGCCTAAGATATTTACTCCAGCCCTACGCAAGGCTAAAGCCAAATTTAGAGGGGTCTGGCCGCCAAACTGCACAATCACGCCGATTGGTTTTTCTACGTCAATAATATTCAGGACATCCTCAGCAGTTACCGGTTCAAAGTATAACCTGTCCGAAGTATCATAATCCGTAGAAACTGTCTCGGGATTGCAATTTACCATGATGCTATCGATACCTTCTTCTTTTAAGGCATAGGCAGCATGGCAGCAGCAGTAATCAAACTCGATACCTTGGCCAATGCGATTCGGCCCGCCCCCTAAGATAACCACCTTCTTATTTTTACTGGAACGGGACTCATCCTGGGTTCCCTGAGTGGAATAAAAATAAGGTTTCTCAGGCCAGAACTCTCCAGCGCAGGTATCTACCAATTTGTACACGGCTTTTAGATTAGGATGCTTGCGGAATTTACGCACGTTTTCCTCCTTAGAATTTAATAAATAGGCGAGTTGCCGGTCAGAAAAACCGTCGTGTTTGGCCTGTTTTAGCAAATCCAGGGGGATTTTTATCTGGTCATCGGGATGGCTGTTTTTATATTCTTTTATTTTTTCTTCCAACTCCACTAATTGTTTCATATTGTCCACAAACCAACGGTCAATTTTGGATAGATTATAGATTTCATCCACTGATAATCCTAGCTTAAGGCCGTACCTTAAATAAAAAATCCTCTCATCGTTAGGGATGCGGATTTTATTTTTTATAGTCTCCATTAAACCATTAGAGGGATTCATTAACTCTTCGTCGCTGATTTTGTCTTTGCCATCCGCTCCAAAACCAAATCGGCCTATTTCTATGGAGCGAATGCCTTTTTGTAAAGCCTCCTTAAAGTTTCTGCCTATTGCCATGGCTTCTCCCACCGCCTTCATTGAGGTGTTGATAACGCGCTGTGCCTGGGGAAATTTTTCGAAGGTAAACCTACAGATTTTAAAAACGCAGTAATCAACTGTGGGTTCAAAAAAAGAGGTGGTCTTGCCCGTAATCTGATTTATCACCTCAGGCAAAGTCAGACCTACGGCCAGTTTTGTGGCTACCCTGGCGATAGGAAACCCTGTGGCTTTAGAGGCCAGGGCAGAACTACGCGAAAGGCGGGGATTAACTTCGATAATTACGATGTGGCCGTTATCCGGGTTTTGGGCGAATTGGATATTTGCTCCTCCGCCAGTAATCCCTACTTTACGGATTATTTTTTTAGAAAGATTAACAAAGTTGGTATATTCTTCAGCAGTCAAACTCTGCGCCGGAGCAACCACCATGCTATCACCGGTATGCACGCCCATCGGGTCAACATTTTCCATCGAAGTAATCATAATTACATTGTCAGCACAGTCGCGCATTACTTCAAATTCAATCTCCTTCCAGCCTAATACTGATTGTTCAACCAATACCTGATGCACAGGGCTGGTGTTTAAACCTTTATCCAGAAATTTTTCTAACTCTATTTTGTTATAGGCAGTTGAGCCGCCTGCACCGCCCAGGCAATACGCTGGCCTTAAGATTAACGGAAAACCTATTTCTAAACCAATTTTTATCCCTTCCTCAACGCTATTTGCTATTCCGCTTCTGGGGACATCAATGCCAATTTCCTGCATTGACTTTTTAAAAAGTTCGCGGTCTTCTGCCCGGGAGATTGCCTCTACCGGCGCACCAATACTCTCTACCCCATATTTTTTGAGGATACCTTTTTTCATCAAAAAGAAAGCCAGGTTTAAGCCGGTCTGGCCGCCCAAGGTGGGCAATATCGCATCTGGCCGCTCTTTCTGGATAATTTTTTCTACCATCTCCACGGTAAGCGGCTCGATATAGGTAACATCCGCCATACCCGGGTCAGTCATAATCGTGGCTGGATTGGAATTTACCAAAATAGTAAAGTAACCTTCTTCTTTTAGGGCCTTGCAAGCCTGAGAACCGGAATAATCAAACTCACAGGCCTGCCCGATAATAATCGGACCTGAACCAATCATGAGAATCTTTTTGATGTCTTTTCGCCGAGGCATATCAATTCTCCTTTATCAATTTGATGAATCTCTTAAAAACCGGGTTTACCTCATTAAAACCGGGGCTAGCCGGATAATACTGTATGCCGATCAGTTTTAAGGTTTTACTTTCCATCTCTTCTACGCTATGGTCATTTAAATTGTAGCCGGTAATCCTTAGCCCTTTTATCTTCGTAAGCGAGTCGGCATCCACAACATAGGAGTGGTTCTGCACGGTTATCTCTGCTTTATAAGAAGCTGGGTTAGCTATCGGATAATTAACTCCGCGATGACCCAAAGGCATCCTCTTTATTTTTGCGCCCAAAGCCGAAGCCAAAATCTGATGCCCAGTTGATATACCTAACATGGGTATTTTCTTAATCAAGGTCTTAACATTGCCAGTTACCTCTTTTAAAACAATATCCGCTTCTGGGCCATTGGATATAATGAGGCCGCATGGTTTACTGCGTAAAATCTCCTCTGGTCTGGTATTATACGGAAAAACGTACACGGATAGCTCTAAAGCTTCAAGCTGCCGGATAATACTGTTGGTGATACCTAAATCTAAAACCGCTACCTTGTATTTTGATTTGGTCTTACCCAGCGACACAGGTTTACGCACTGAAATTTTACTGATATAATCCTTGGTGTTTTTCTTTTTGAAAGATTCTATCTTGGATAATAATTTTTGCGTATCTTTCGTTAGGGTAGAAATTATCCCCGGCATCTCGCCCTTATCCCTCAAGTGCACGGTTAAAGTACGGGTATCTATTTCACCTATCGCCAGAAGATTCTGGTCTTTAATAAATTTATCAAAGCTCTCCTTTGCCTGCCAGTTGGAATAAATTTTAGATTTCTCTTTGATACCTAAACCGCTTAACAAGCAGCGGCTGGATTCATTGAATTTCGGCGCAATCCCGTAATTGCCAATCAAAGGATAGGTGAGTACCAAAATCTTTCCGGCATTGGCAGGGTCAGTCATCATCTCCTGATAACCCACCACTGCCATATTTAAAATTACCTCACCGCACCTTTCTCCTGGGACGCCTAAAGATTCACCAGAAAAACTACAACCGTCCTCTAACAATAAAATCGCTCTCATCGCTTGCTTTCCTTTTTTAATAACTCTTTTACTTTATCTAGTGCCTCTTCAACTTTATTTACCTTAATTACCCCGGGTATATCCCAGGAATTCAGGCTAATCACTGGAATTCCAAACTGTAAAGAATAGGCAATTTCTGATAAGGTGCCGGCTTCACCAGGCAAGGCAACTACCACATCAGCGCTTTTAACTATCAGGACATTTCTGGCTAATCCCAGGCCAGTAGGAATAACAATATCCATAAAAGGATTAGCATCGTTTTTATTGTAACTTGTTATGATACCTATAGTTAAGCCGCCTCCAGCCTTAAAACCCTTAGCTACTGCTTTCATTACTCCACTTAATCCACCACAAATTAAGATATCAACCACTTTTGCCAATTTTTTGCCTAAATTTTGAGCTAATTGCTCCACTTCATTCGTACAACTATGTCCACCAATTACACTTACAACTTTTTTCCGCATATATAACCCTTAAATTTTTTATATTTGTAGATAAAATGATCTGGCTATTTTTCGAGCGCCTGCCTGCGGTAGGCAGGAAAGGTCAGTTCAATGCGCCTGGCGGGAATCGAACCTGCACACCCAGCTCCGGAGGCTGGTGCCCTATCCATTGGGCCACAGGCGCATAAATTCTACACTTAGCTTCACTATCGTTCGCTAAGTTATGTGCTCATTAGAATAAACTCAACTGTTGTTCGCCTTTAGTTTCCGACTGACCTTCGCTAGCGTCAAACAGAGATACCTTACCGTATTCACCGTCAAAGCCGGGATTGATATTTACTTTACCCTGGCGCATCTTTAATACTCCGTCAGCCACACGCTTGGGTAAGCCTTTTATCAATTCTGCCGGAGTTGCTCTTATTAAAATATCGAACTCCGTGCCGAATTTGGCAATAAAACTGCGGTAATCCCTTTCTACGGCTACAGAATTAGAAGCTACGCCTCTGACCTGAGCCACTATCTCATTAAAAGGAATAAGATTTTTATAGCCTATTGCATTTGAAGGTGTATAACCTTCGGGGCGATCCGCAAGTTTATCCACGCGGCTCATTACTCCTACGGTAACGGGTTTACCGCACTTAGGACATAAACCCTTGTTTTCCTTGGTCTGCTGCGGGGAAAACCGAACCCCGCAAAGCCGGTGTCCGTCATAATGATACTTCCCTTCTTCAGGGAAAAATTCGATAGTATATAAAAATTTCTGTTTATCTTTGGTCTTTAAAACTTCCCTTATTGCTTTGTAGGATAATTCACAATTAAAAACATTGGCCTCCCGGCCGATTTTAGAAGGCGAATGGGAATCACTGTTAGAAATTAAAGTAAATTTATCTAGGGCAGATAGTCGCCAGTTCATTGCCGGGTCGCTGGATAAGCCGGTTTCCAAGGCAAATATCTTGGGGGTCTGGTTTTCAAAGCAGTCCTGGATTCTGTCAAAACCAGACATGGAACCGAATAAGCTAAACCAGGGAGTCCAGATATGGCCTGGCACAATCATACAGTTTTCATCAATATCAAAAATTATGCCTGCCAACTCCGCAGCGTCTAGCCCCAGTATAGGCCTGCCGTCCGAAGCCAGATTGCCGTAGCGCGATAGCGTAGCATTTATTTTATCCGTAGTTTTAAAAGAGGGGCTAAAAATAAGATTGTGGATACGGTAGGTCTTTCCTTTTTTGGAATAGATACTGCTAATTTCTGCAGTCAAAATGAAATAAACATCCTCATATTTAAATAATCCATTGCCTAAATCCTGGAACTTATATTTTAATTCCTCAAGCCATAAATGATGGGTAAAATCTCCGCTGCCCATGAGAGTTATCCCTTTTAGTTTTGCCCATTGCGCAATATGCCAGACATCCATATCCCTGGAAGTGGCGCGTGAGTATTTGGAATGGAGATGAAAATCCGCGATAAATTCCATATTTATGGCATAGCTCCTATTTCTTTTAAAGTTTTGGCAACATTACCCCAATGTGTGCCTGACCAGTAAATCCGCTTACATTTGGGGCAGGCAATAAAATTAACCTGGGTCTTAAATACATATTCCGGAACCTTATCTTTTATCTTTTCTTTATCAACCTCTTCCAATATCACATTACAGATAATACAGCGAGTAAACATCATATCACTATTAATGTTTAGCTTCAACTCTTTTAGAATCTGAACCAGTTGCTCCTTTAATTTTTCAGATTTAACCAAGGCTGTTTTTAAGCGACAAGACTTAGCTAATCTATGGTTTCGGGTGATGATTACGCGGTTGTCTCTTAAGGCCTGGATAATCAAGCTGCTCGTATTATCCTGATTAAAATAGGCGGTATCAAACCCTAAAATCCGCAGCCATTTGGCGAGTCTGCCCAACTCGCGGCTTAGCAAAAATTTCATGCCTTATATACAACTTTTCCTTCGGAGACGGTATATTCAACTACGCCTTTTAATTTTTTACCCAAGAAGGGTGAATTTTTGGATTTAGAGAGTATCTCTTCTTTTTTGACTATCCACTCTTTTTCTGGCGAAACCACAATGATATCAGCGTAAGAACCAGCCCCCAATGTGCCTCTATCTATGCCTAAAATCCTGGCTGGATTAAGGCACAATTTTTTAGCAAGATCCACCCAGTTTAATAATCCAGTATCGATTAACTCCCGGATACTTACTGCTAACTCTGTCTCCAGGCCAATCACCCCGAATTCCGCCCGCTCAAATTCAATGTCTTTCTCATTTTCAGTATGCGGGGCATGGTCGCAAGCAATAACATCAATGATCCCATTTTTTAATCCCTGTTTTATTGCTTCTAAATCTTGCCTACCTCGAAGCGGCGGATTCATCTTCATATTGGTATCGTATTCTAAAACTGCCTCTTGTGTTAAAGAAAAATAATGCGGAGCAGTTTCAGCAGTTACTTTTATGCCTTTCTGTTTGGCTTTAGCAATAATCTCCACAGACTCTTTACAGCTAACATGGGCAATGTGCACTGCGGTATCTATTTTTTGGGCAAGGTTAATATCCCGTTGCACTCTTTTATATTCGGCTTCCTTAGGAATACCTCTTAAGCCTAAGCGGGTGGAAAGTAGTCCCAGATTAACTACTCCGTTATTCGAAAGGGATTTATCTTCGCTATGGCAGATCACCAAAAGTTTATTGGCCTTGGCTTTTTTTAAAGCCTCAGAGAACAAAGTATCAGAATCTACGGATGCACCGTCATCGGTGAGGGCAACTACGCCTTGTTTTTTAAGTGCTGGAATATCCGTCAATTCCTTGCCCAATCTAGCCTTGGTTATCGCCGCAGCAATCAAAACATTGGCCTGGGCTGTTTTTTTAATAATATTTTTTAATAACTCTACATTTTCTGGGCAATCAATAGCCGGCGTGGTATTCGGCATGGCTAAAACAGTGGTCACCCCACCTTTTAAGGCAGCCCGGGTTGCCGTGGCTACTGTTTCTTTATCTTCCCGACCAGGCTCTCTTAGATGGACATGCATATCCACAATACCCGGAATAACTACTTTGTTAGTAGCATCAATTATCTTATCAGCATCTATCTTAATATTTTTGGCTACCCGGGATATTCTGCTATTTTCTACCAAAATATCAGTTATGCCATCCAGATTATTTGCCGGGTCAATTACCCTACCGTTTTTAATTAGGAGTTTCATCTTTTTTATTTTTATCGCGGCCTTGCGCTACTAAAAAGAGCACAGCCATCCTTACGGCAATGCCGTTAGTTACCTGCTCCAATATCACTGAATTCGCTCCATCAGCAACTTCGCTGGATATCTCAATCCCGCGATTAAGTGGGCCCGGGTGCATCACCATAATATTCTTTTTTAACTTTTCTAATCTATCTTTGGTAATTCCGAAATTCTTAAAGTATTCAAGTTGCGCTGGAAAAGCTTCGCTTTCATCCCGTTCAAATTGCATTCTCAGAACATTTACAGCATCGGCGTTTTTTAAGGCACCATCTATATCGTGGCTTACAGACACTCCCATCTGCTCTATAGCCACGGGAATAAGTATTGCTGGCGCGCAAACCGTAACCTTAGCCCCTAACTTGGTCAAGCCCCAGATATTGGAGCGGGCTACCCGCGAATGCGCAATATCTCCGACAATAGTTACGTTTAAACCTTCAATCCTGCCTAATTTTTCTTTTAAAGTAAAGATGTCTAGTAAGGCCTGGGTAGGATGCTCATGCCAACCGTCCCCGGCATTAACTACGCTGATTTCTAAAGCCCGCGCCAGCATTGCCGCTGCTCCAGAATAATTATGACGCATAACAATAATGTCTGCCCTTAAAGCCTGGATGTTTTTGCCGGTATCAATAAGGGTCTCGCCTTTTTTGACGCTGGAGGTTTCAGTAGCGATATTAATCACGTCAGCAGAAAGCCTCTTGGCTGCTACTTCAAATGATACGCGGGTGCGTGTGGATGGCTCATAGAATAGATTAACCACGGTTTTACCGCGTAGAGCCGGGACCTTCTTGATATCGCGCGTGGAGACCTCTTTAAAGGACTCGGCAGTTAGAAGAATAAGCTCTATTTCCTCCCGGCTTAGATTCTCGAGTCCCAACAAATCTTTTCTATCCCAAGTTAAAGGCATCAGTTATCCTTTTCTACAATCACCACTTCATCTTGGCCGTCAACTTCAGTCAAACGCACCTCAACTGTCTCATTCTTGGCTGTAGGAATGTTTTTCCCCGCGTAATCTGCACGCACTGGTAATTCCCGGTGCCCGCGGTCAATCAATACTGCCAACTGTATTGATTTAGGCCGGCCTAAATCCATAAACGCATCTAAAGCAGCGCGCACAGTCCTACCTGTATAAAGCACATCATCAACTAGTACAATGTTCTTATCAGTAATATCAAAATCTATCTCGGTTTTATGCACCACAGGTTGAGGAGCAATTAAGGTTAAGTCATCCCGATATAAAGTAATGTCTAAAATTCCCACCGCTACACGCTCATTCTCAATCTTTTCAATGCAATCGGCTAAACGTTTGGCAAGATACACTCCGCGATTTCTTATGCCGACTAAACACAGGTCTTTTGTGCCTTTATTTTTCTCTAAAATTTCATGAGCAATCCGCATCAGTGCCCGATTTAGCGTATCTTTATCTAAAATTTTTGCTTTCTCTCTCATTTTAGCTCCAAATAAAAAAATACCCCTGGCATATTTGCCAAGGGTCATTATGTTCGAACGGTCTCAACTTCATCTTCTCCACCTTGCCAGCCTCTCAAGGGCTGAGCTTAAAGGTCTTTTATATTAAAAAGAAGAATACCATCTAAATTGACTTTTGTCAAGGAAATATTTTCTATTATTGCTGAGCTGAGAGAGTTTTATAGGAAATATGTTGCAAGGGGTTCTTATTTGGTTTAAAATACAACAAAATGTGCATGCAAAAAATAAGAAATGTTTTGGAAAAAAGTAAAATGGTCAATTCTCAGCAAGAACTTAAAAAAATATTAGGACGTTGGGATTCTATAGCTATTATTATAGCAATTGTTATAGGCGTCGGTATCTATAGAGCGCCTGCAGAAATTGCAAAATATTTAAGCTCCCCCTGTTTGATTCTCTTGGCATGGTTTTTAGGTGGAGTAATTTCTTTATTAGGAGCCCTTTGTTATGCTGAGCTTTCTTCATCCTTTCCAAAAACAGGAGGAAACTATGTTTATTTTCGAGAAAGCTATGGTCCATGGGCTGGCTTTCTTTTTGGGTGGACAGAGTTATTAGTTATACGCACTGGTTCAATCGCAGCTGTATCTTTTATCTTTGCAGAGTATTTGCAATCGTTTTTATCCATGGATAAATGTTTAATTAAACCCGCTGCTATATTTGTTGTGATATTTCTATCTTTGATAAATATAATCGGGTTGCGATATGGGAAGAGAATACAGGATGTATTTACTATAACAAAGATTTCGATCATTATGGGTGTAATTTTATTAGGATTTATATCTAAAAAGGGAAACATTGTACATTTTCATTCTGTCCCAATCACTATTGAGAGAAAGAGTTTGTCATTATTTAGTTTAGCATTAATTCCTGTGCTTTGGACATATGGCGGATGGCATGAGAATACATTTGTGGGAGGAGAGACCAGAGATGCTAAGAGAAATCTTCCTTTAGCATTAATTATAGGAATTCTTATAGTCTCCTTACTCTATTTGGCCATTAATTTTTTATATATCTATTTAATCCCTGTAGACAAAATCGCTTATGCTAATTTGATAGCCTCGGATGTATTTCATATTTTATTTGGGAAAAATGGTAAGAAAGTGTTTGAGGCCTTGGTTATAATATCGTCTCTTGGTTGTATTAATGCCATGATTATCACAGGTAGTAGGATTACATATGCATTGGCAGAAGATAATATAATTTTTAGATATCTAGGAAAAGTCAATAATAAATATTGCACCCCACACTGGGCAATTATTCTCAATGGTATTTGGTCTATTATATTAATTATCTTAGGAACCTTTAACAAGCTCTTATTTTTTACAGGCGTAGTCGTATGGTTATTTTTTGCATTAGTAGGAGGGGCACTTTTTATATTGCGTTATAAATTTCCCGAAATAGAAAGGCCTTATAAAGTGTGCGGCTATCCTTTTTTACCTGCTATTTTTATCCTTATTAGTATAGCACTTGTTATAAATACTATAATTTTTTATCCCTTTCAGTCTTTTATGGGATTAAGTTTATTAATAACCGGAATCCCAATATTTATTATATCGCAGAAAAAGTCAAATAGTAGACGTCCTATTTAGGTATACCCTAAATCTTTAAGAATCTCTCAAGAATTAAGAATCTTTAATATTATACTAATTATTTCTCAATGGCAGTGGGCTTGGCGTTCGCCTAACGATATACGAAATTATTTCAGCGGCTGTGCTGAGCCTCGGCCGAAAGCCTTTTTAAATTTTACTTCAAGACTAACCTTGAAGTAAGTTCTAATCTCATCGCAGAGACGGAGCCAAATTTAGACGGATAGGTTTTTTTATCCTTAGGATCTATTCTTCTGTACCTTTCTTTGAAATATGTTTTTCAAAAAGCAGAACAAGTCTCTTAGGATACCACCTAATCTCATCAAATTCCATATATGGATTTCTATATACTTGTGCAATGAAATGATGGAAATATTTTTCTGATGGATAAGTAAAATTATTTCTGTTATCGAAGGCTTCTTTATTATTATAAATATAGAATAGTATGCGACTTTGGTAGTTATATTTCCATAGCAATTGCATACATAATTGTATTATTTCATCTTTTCTCTTTTTTTCGTCAACTAATATATACAGTATTTCATTACCAGCGTCATCTAACAGCTCCTTGAGCACTTCATAATCTATCAATGGTCTTTTAATTTCTTCCAACTTAGATTTAACTACAGATTTCATCGAATTTCTACTCCAGTTCTCTATATGGTCTAGCCTGGAGTCTTTCTTATAACTTATGACTAATCCCGGCCCCGAGATGATATCAGGATAACATGTTTCATCAGTAATAATAATGGTATCCAATGAAGGATGTGTCTTTAGCATATCTAAATAATCCCGCATCTTCCAACTTTCTCCTCCTGTTGCATCATGTGCGGTGATCAACCCTCCCACCTTCACTAATGGCATGAACAGGCCAAAGTAAATTAGATTGTCCATTTTACTTGCATCCGAAAATACAATGTCAAATTTATTTTTAAGTTTTGGTATAGCCTTAACAGCGTCGCCTTCTATAACCGTGACGATATCTTCAACTCCAGCTTTTTTTATATTTTCTTTAGCTAATTTTACCATTTTAGGATTGCTATCAATAGTGACTAACTTTCCTCCTGTTTTTATAAGGCCTTTGCTCATCCATAAAGCTGAAAAACCACAGCCGGTGCCGATCTCAAGGACATTTTTTGCACTTGAGATTTCAATTAACATCTGCAAAGCCTTTCCTTCCTCAGGAGCAACCATACCCAGTCTCTTCTGATATGCTTCAACTTTTCGTAATGGTGCTAGTTCATCGATAACACCTTGGATTTTGAGAATCGTTAATTCAACTTCTTCTTCATTTTTTCTTTGTTGATTTTCTATAACAGTGGCGGTCTCCTGGGCATAGGATATTCTATAGGATTCTAAACTAGGAAGGTTTAAGATATCAGTAATAACAGAAAAGACAAAAATTAAAAATAAAGTTATTAAGAAATATTTTTTCATTGTGATATCCTCCTGGGGTTTTTATTTATTTTATTACAAACGAAAGCCCTCTGCAACATTATGTTTTTTAAGCAGCGCACGCATTTGCTCTATGCGCTTTAGATAACTATTGTAAACTCGCCACGCGGTTTTTGCTGCTTTACTTCCTTTAAGATATCTTCCGGCCTGCCGCGTTTTATTTCTTCAAATTTTTTGGTGAGTTCCCTAGCTACAACTATCTCTTTTTCACCAAAAATACTTTGGATATCTTCTAAGGTGGCTAAAATGCGGTGGCAGGATTCATAAAAGATAATGGTCTGTTTTAATTTAGAGAGTTCTTTAAGCCGATTTCGTCGAGCCCCGGATTTATTCGGTAGAAACCCGGCAAAGCTAAAGCTATGTGCGGGCTTACCAGATAAGACCAGTGCATTAATGAATGCGGTTGCACCGGGGATAACTGTAATTTCAATATTATTCTTGATTGCTAAATTGATGATTTTATAGCCGGGGTCAAGTATACCAGGCATTCCGGCATCAGAGACAAGAGCAACGGATTTACCTTCTTTAAGTAGTTTCAGCAAGTATTGACCTTTAGTAATTTGGTTATGTTGAAAAAAGCTCGTCGTGGCAGTAGAGATATTGTAGTGGTCAAGCAAAATCCTGGTATGCCGGGTATCCTCGCAGGCAATCAGGTCTGTTGATTTTAATACCTCAATAGCGCGCAAGGTAATGTCTTTTAAATTACCGATGGGCGTAGCAACAATATATAGCATAATTAGCGAAGACTGAGGCTAAGGTTGAGGCTCCCGTTACTTAACCTCGACCTAAACCTTAACCTTCGTTCTGTCATTTTACTCTACCGTTACGGATTTAGCGAGATTACGCGGCTGGTCAATATCGCAGCCGCGTTTAACCGCAATATGGTAGGCTAATAATTGTAAAGGTAGCGCCACAATCAAGGGAGAGAAAAACTCATCCACTTTGGGAATATAGATAACTTCTTTCGTTAATTCTTTCATCTTGTCATCGCCACAAGTAGCAATGGCAATAATTTTACCGCGGCGGCTGCGTATCTCCTGGATATTGGAAATCATCTTTTCGTACACTTTCGAAGCCAAGGCAATACAAACCACTGCCCGATATTCATCAATAAGCGCAATAGGACCGTGCTTCATTTCACCCGCAGCATAACCTTCGGCGGGGATGTAGGAGATTTCTTTAAGTTTCAAAGCGCCTTCCAAGGCTGAAGGATAATTGATGTTTCTGCCTAAAAATAAAAATGAGCCAAAGTGAGAGTGTCGGTAAGCCGAATATTTAATCAGGTGCTGGTCAGCTAAAACTTTTTCCTGAAGGCGCGGCAAGGTTTTTAAAATATCTAACATTTTGGATATCCTATCCTGGCTTAGGGTTTGTCTTGGGCCTGCTAAATACAACGCCAGTAAATAAAGGGTGCTTAGTTGCGCAGTATAAGCCTTGGTTGAGGCTACGCCTATTTCTGGACCAGCGTGAGTATAGATTACGCCGTCAGATTCACGCACCAGGCTTGAACCTAACACATTACAAATAGATAGAATTAAGGCTCCTTTTTTCTTGGCTTCCTTTACTGCTGCCAGGGTATCCGCAGTTTCACCGGATTGGCTGACAGCAATCGCCAGTGTATGCTCTCCCACCAGTGGATTGCGATAACGGAATTCACTGGAAAGGTCAGTTGCAACCGGCACTTTACACAACTCTTCAATGATATATTTTCCGCACATCCCAGCATGATAGGCTGTGCCGCAGGCAATAATGACAATATTATTTATCGCGGCTAATTTGCGGGGTGCAATTTTTAATTCTTCAAAATATATTCCAGGTTTATCTTTGGTTATTCTCTGGTTTAACATATTTAGCAAGACCTGCGGTTGCTCATTAATCTCCTTTAACATAAAATGCGGGAATCCCTGCTTCTGGGCCGAAGATACATCCCAGGTTATGTGCACTGCCTGCCGGTTAATTTTTGCACCGGATAGATCAGTTATCCTAATTGAGTCTTCGGTCAGGATCGCAACCTCCTTATCTTCCAAAAATATAACCTCTTTGGTTAGATCTAAGAGTGCTGGCACATCCGAGGCTAGGAAATTTTCACCCTTACCTACCCCTATAACCAAAGGATTGCTTAGCCTTGCGCCGATAATTTTATCCGGATCTCTTTTTGAAATCACAGCGATAGCAAAAGACCCCTGTGCCAAAGACAAGGCTCGACGCACCGCCTCCTCTAAGGGGAGGTTGCGGTAAAATTTTTCAATCAGATGCACCAAGACCTCGGTATCGGTTTGACTGATGAACCTATGGCCTTCTTTAATTAACTGGGCTTTAAGAATAGCGTAATTCTCGATAATTCCATTATGAACAATGGCGATTTCACCTTTACAGTCAAGATGGGGGTGGGCATTAACCTGATTGGGTTTACCATGGGTAGCCCAGCGGCAATGCGATATGCCGCGCCTGCCCACAACTGGTTTCTTCTTAAGCAGGCTCTCTAAGTTCTTGATTTTGCCGGGAAGTTTACGCACAGAAAGGGTCTTTTTGTTTTCCAAAAAAACGCACAGACCGCTGGAGTCGTAGCCGCGGTATTCCAGCCGCTTTAAGCCATTAAGTAAAATACTTTGAGCGTCTTTTTTGCCAATATAACCAATTATCCCGCACATAGTCTAATTAGATTAGTACAAAAATGTTTAAACGTCAACCTGCTTCGCTGAAGAGAATAAGGTAAGCATAAAAAAGGGAATCATCGCCTTACGGGGATTGGCTAAAGGATTTAAACGTCCCCAACCGGATTTGAACCGGTGTCGAGAGCTTGAAAAGCTCTTGTCCTAGACCGGGCTAGACGATGGGGACTTTATTTTAATCTTCTTCAGCTACAACGTGCGCCACTGAAGAGACTCTATCTTTATCCGCTAACTTGATCAGCCGCACTCCCTGTGCAGAGCGGCCGGTAGTGCGGATATCTTTGACTGGGCAGCGTAAAAACATACCGTTTTGGGTAATGACCATGAGTTCATCATTATCCGAGACACTCTTTAATCTTACTGCCTGGCCATTCTTGGTGGTAACCTTGACATTGATAATTCCTTTTCCACCGCGGCGCTGGATGCGGTACTGGTTAATAAGCGTGCGCTTGGCAAAACCAAGTTCCGTAACTGTCAATACTGTGTCATCCTTTTGCACTATTTCCATGGCAATAACCTCATCCTTTTTACTCAGGGAGATCCCCCGCACGCCTTGGGCAGCCCTGCCCATCTGGCGCACTTGCGATTCCTGGAACCTTATGGCTTTGCCGTAACGGGTAGCCAGTAATAGCTCCTGTTTGCCATCAGTAAGTTTAACTTCAATCAATTCGTCGTTCTTTTCCAGGGTTATGCCAATGATGCCGCCTTTACGGGGATTGCTGTATTCGCTAAGACTTGTCTTTTTGATTACCCCCAGTTTTGTCACCATCACCAAAAATTTATCTTCGGAAAATTCTTTTACCGGGATGGTGGCGCTTATTTTCTCATCAGAGGATACCTGCAGCAAATTCACAATTGCCCTTCCTTTGGCAACGCGGCTGGCCTGAGGTATCTCGTACACTTTCAGCCAGTGCACCCGGCCCTTGTCAGTAAACATCAAAAGATAATCTTTTGTTGAGGCCACAAAAAGATGCTCAATAAAATCTTCTTCTCTGACCTCTGCACCGGTTGCGCCTTTGCCCCCACGCTTTTGCTTCCTGTAGCCGCTTACCGGTAACCTCTTTAAGTAACCAGAGTGACTTATCGTAATAACCACGTCTTCCTCGGCAATTAAATCCTCAATCTCAATCTCTTCGGCCTCAGCCACTATTTCGGTTAGGCGCTGGTCCCCATATTTTTTCTTAAGCTCGGTTAATCCTTCCTTGATTATGCCTTCGATCTTTTTTTCCGAAGCCAGGATAGATTCATAAAGCTGAATCTTTTTAATCAAATCCAGATATTCAGCCTCCAGTTTATCCCGCTCCAGTGCAGTCAGCCTCTGCAGCTGCATCTCTAAAATCGCCTGGGCTTGAGGCTCGCTTAAATCGTAATTTTTCATCAGCGCTTCTTTGGCCAAAGGCGCGGTTTTACTGGTTTTGATGAGTTTGATAATCTGGTCTAAAAATTTTAAGGCGATTTTTAGGCCTTCTAATATGTGAGCGCGCTGTTTTGCCTTTTCTAAATCAAAGACTGTGCGCCGGCGGATAATCTCTTTGCGATGCAGGATATATTGAAACATCAGTTGCTTTAAATCCAGCACACGTGGACGGCCATCCACTAAAGCCAGGTTGATAATCCCAAAAGTAACCTCCATCTGGGTGTGCTTATACAACTGATTTAAAACAATCTGGGGCTCAGAATCGCGGCGTAGTTCAATGACAATGCGCAGGCCTTCTCTATCCGATTCATCGCGGATATCAGAAATACCCTCAATCTTTTTTTCTTCTACAAGGCTGGCTATGGATTCAATGAGTGTAGCTTTATTGGTTTGATAAGGTATCTCGGTAATAATAATGGAGTCTTTAGCCTGCTTCTGTCTTTCAATGGATGCCCGTGCCCGTAAGTTGAGCTTCCCCTTACCCGTGGAATAAGCCTCTTTGATGCCGGCCCGACCGCAGATAAGCCCTCCGGTTGGAAAATCCGGGCCCTTTACATAACGCATCAGGTCTTTGGCTTCGGCATCAGGATTATCCAGCAAATATACAATACCGTCTATGACTTCACTCAAATTATGCGGCGGCATATTCGTGGCCATGCCTACGGCAATACCGGATGAGCCATTGACTAAAAGATTGGGTAAAAGCGCAGGTAAAACCGTGGGTTCTGTCAAAGAAGCATCAAAATTCGGCATGAAATCCACAGTATTTTTTTCTATATCCGTAAGCATCTCATCGGCAATTGCCGCAAGGCGAGCCTCAACATAACGCATAGCAGCAGGCGCATCTCCGTCAATACTGCCGACATTGCCCTGGCCTTCTACCAAAGGATAACGCAAGGAGAAATACTGAGCCATTCTGATCAAGGCATCATAAACCGCTAAATCTCCGTGGGGGTGGTACTTGCCCAAAGTTTCTCCCACGATACGCGCGGCTTTTTTAAAAGCCTTGGAATGCTCCAGGTTCAAATCCTTCATTGCATATAAAATCCGACGGTGCACTGGCTTTAAGCCATCGCGTACGTCCGGCAGGGCACGACCGACAATTACGCTCATAGCGTAATTAAGATAGGAGTTTTTTACTTCCTCTTCGATATCAATCGGAACTATTTTTTCATTTAACGTGTACAATGTAAAATCCCTCGCTTAGATATCCAGGTTCTTTACTTTATGCGCATAGTTTTCAATAAATTCCCGGCGGGGCTCAACCTGGTCACCCATCAAAATTGTAAAGGTCTTTTCCGCCTCTACTGCGTCTTCCAGGACTACTTTTAAGAGCGTGCGCTTCTGGGGATCCATGGTAGTTTCCCAGAGTTGCTGGGGATTCATTTCGCCTAAGCCTTTATAGCGCTGTATGGTCATACCTTTTTGGGCCTGGTTTTTCACAAAGTCCAAGACTTCTTTTAAGCTGCTAAATTCTTGACGCTCTTTCTCGCCAACTAAACGATATAAAAATTTGGGCTTTTTCTCGGTTTTCTTAGTGGTAGTTTCGGCTGAAGTGGGTTCGGAAGAAGAATAGGTCTCGATATCTAATCCTAGTTTAGCCAATTTATTAATAATCTTCTCTATCTCCTGGGTCTCAAAAAGTTCCAAAATTTCAGCTTTTTCTTCGATTTTGGCATCTCCAGTGAGTTTGGATAATTCATTATCATTATAAATAAAATGGTCTTTACCATCCACTTTTACCTTATAAATAGGTAATTTTTTGGTTTTTGGATGCCTAAATTTGATATATTTTGTGAATTCCACTCCCTTTTTATCTAAAAAATGCGCATAGTTTTCAATTTCCATCAATATTAATAATATATCCTTAAACTGGTTATCAGTATAGGTTTCTTTAGTTTTTAAATTGGTAAGTTTAAACCCCTCCCTGCCTAAATCTAGGAGTAGGGTGCTCATCTGGCTTTCGGTCTGGATATATTCTTCCCTCTGGCCATGCTTTATTTTATACAGTGGCGGTTGGCCAATATAAACATAGCCACCCTGGATTAATTGCAGCATTTGACGATAAAGCAGCGTAAGGATCAGGGTACGTATATGCGAGCCGTCTACATCCGCATCGCAAAGTAAAATGACTTTATGATAACGCAGTTTACTGATATCAAATTCTTCGCTAATACCTGTGCCTAAAGCAGTGATTATTGTGCGTACCTCGTCGTTAGATAAAATCTTATCTAACCTGGCTTTTTCAACATTAAGGATTTTACCTTTAAGTGGTAAGATGGCCTGGAACCTGCGGTCGCGAGCCTGTTTTGCTGAGCCGCCTGCAGAATCACCCTCAACCAGGTATACTTCGCAAAGGGCAGGGTCTCTTTCTGAACAATCTGCTAATTTCCCCGGTAGTCCTGCGCCTTCTAAGGCTCCTTTTCTGCGGGTAAGCTCACGGGCCTTACGCGCTGCTTCGCGGGCCCGGGAAGCCACCACCACTTTTTCAATAATCTTATTGGCTACCGAGGGATTTTCTTCAAAATAGGCACTTAAGGCATCCAGGGTTACCGACGCTACCAGTCCTTCGGCTTCAGAATTGCCCAGCTTGGTTTTAGTTTGGCCTTCAAATTGGGGGTTGGGAATCTTTACGCTGATAACAGCAGTCAGCCCCTCCCTGACATCCTCTCCTGAAATAGCGATGTCGCCTTCTTTAATTAAATTTTTATTTTTGGCGTACTGGTTTATAGCTCGGGTAAGCCCGGATTTAAAACCAGACAGGTGCGTGCCTCCTTCAATAGTATTAATATTGTTGGCAAAAGAAAACAGGGTTTCAGCATAACCGTCGTTATACTGCAGGGCCTCTTCAAGAATAATCTCATCTTGGGTCTTGGTAAAATAGATAATCTTATTGTGCAAGGGGTTTTTATTTTTATTGAGGTACTCCACAAAGGACACGATGCCGCCGTCAAATTCAAAAACCGCTTCTTTGTCAACGCGCTCATCAATAAGTTTAATTTTTAATCCCTTATTTAAAAAGGCTAGTTCCCTTAGCCGCTGGGACAATGTGTCATAGGAGAATTCTGTTTTCGTAAAAATACTCTTATCGGGCTTAAAGGTAACCTTGGTGCCGGTAGAATCGCTTTTTCCGATAACGGTTAATTTGGAAACAGTCTTACCGCGCTCATAACGCTGATGATAAACCTTACCATCCCTTTTGACTTCTACCTCCAACCAGTCCGATAAGGCATTCACTACGCTTACGCCTACGCCGTGCAGACCCCCTGAAACTTTATATACCCTGTGGTCAAATTTACCGCCGGCGTGTAAAGTGGTCAGGGCTACCTCAACCGCAGGCTTTTTCTCGGTCTTATGCATATCAACCGGGATGCCTCTCCCATTATCTACGACACTGATACTATTATCCGAACGGATGTTTACGCTAATATTATTGCAGTAACCAACCAGGGCCTCATCCACGCTATTATCCACCACTTCGTAAACTAAATGGTGCAATCCGCGGCTGCTGGTATCGCCAATATACATTGCGGGCCTACGCCTAACTGCTTCTATCCCCCCTAGAACCTGGATGGTTGTGGCATCGTAAACCTTATCTTTAACAGGTTGATGGAAAGTTGCGGTTTTATTTTTTTCTGGTTTTACCTTGCCCTTCTTCACTTTATCTCTCCAATATAAAAACGGATATCCTTTATGGCAGCGTATTGTTTACGCAGTTTGTTTAATAAATCCTCTTTTTGTAAGTTGAAATAATAGAGCCAGGTAGACGAATCCACGTTCAGACTTAAAACGCCTTTTTTAAAATATCTAAATTTTATATGTCCGAATTCCTTTTTGGTCAAGCAATTTTTTAATAGGAGCTCGGGGTTATCCTGGGGAGAGCTACGGATTTTTTTCTCCCAGGCCTGCATTACGCTCTGTAATGTCTCTTTTATGGCCTCCATTTATCTAAGCCAGACGCATCGGTAAAACAATATAAATATAACCATCCGTGCGGATGACCCCTGGTTTTTCCGTATCGTTTAATTCAAGCTCGATTTTTTCCTCTTGGAGGTTCTTTAACACATCCACCAAATAATTGGGATTAAACCCAATGGCCATTTCTTTACCTTTATATTCAACACTCAGTTCTTCACGCGACTCACCCACGTCCGGAGTGGATTTAGAAACCACCAATTTATCTCTAAACAACTCGAGTTTTACTGCCTGATAATCAGGTGTGGATAAAAGCGCTGCTCTTTTTACTGCCAATAGAAACTGTTCGCGATCGGTTTTCATTTTATTTTCCGATGCGGGGGGTATAACTTGCCGATAGTCAGGGAATTCACCTTCAATTAAACGCGAAATAACTACCACTCCCCCCAAGTCGAATAAAACCTGGTTATTGCCTAAAATTAAAGATACCTCTGTTTCGTCTTTTAGATTACGGTTTAATTCATGTATGGTTTTTATAGGCACAATAATATGTAAATCTTTGTCTATATCCTGTTTTAATTTTCTTTCTATAATCGCCAATCTTTTACCATCGGTTGCCACTAAAGACAAATTATTTTTATTAATTTTAAAAAGTATGCCGTTTAAAATATAGCGCGTCTCATCAAAAGAAACCGCAAAAGAGGTCAGATTAAGCATTTGTTTTAAAACCCCCTGCTCTAATTTTATGGCCTCTTTATTTTGGAATTCGGGCAATTTGGGGAATTCTTCGCGCGGTAACCCCATAATTTTAAATTGACAGGATTCGGTTTCTACGACTATGGAATTATTCTTTTTGGTGCTTATGCTCACGGTATTACTGGACAATTCCCGAATAATATCCCCAAACCTTTTGGCGGGTATTGTAATTGCGCCCGGTTCTTGGATTTGCACAGGTATTACACAACTTATCCCTATATCAAGATCGGTTGCACTTAAGCGAATATTACTATTATATGTTTCAATTAAAAGGTTGGATAGTATTGGTAGGGCTGCTTTAGGGGTAATAATATTCTGTACAGTTTGAATTCCGTTCAGTAAATCTTCCTTTTCTACTTTAAACTTCATATTAATCTCCTTGCCTGCCGGCGAGGCAGGCTTTTACTATTAATAAGTACTTAAAATACATTAATAGTACTAGTAATAGTTGTGTTTTGTTTTTGTTAAAATCAATGTAAGTGATTTATGTTATTTGTAGTTTGGTAAACAAATAAACTTGGATAAACTATGAATTTACTGTTTAATAATCTGGATAATCCTTTCTACCTTATTTCTTAACACCTCGTCTTTTTTAAGACCATCTTTAATCTTATTATGGGAATATAAAACCGTGGTGTGGTCTTTACCCCCAAAAAATTCCCCAATTTCCGGCAAAGACAAATCCGTTAATTCCCTACTTAAATACATAGATACCTGTCTGGGCAGTACGATATTCTTGGTGCGCCGCCGGGTTTTTAAATCGTGCAAAGATAAACCAAACTCTTCGGCCACGCAACGCTGGATAAAATCCACAGTAATTAATTTTTTCGACTCTTTAAGCAGGTCTTTTAAAATCTCTTTAACCAAATCCAGGGCGATAGGTTTTTCTTCTAATAAGGAATAGGCGATGGTGCGGATAAGCGCACCCTCTAATTCCCGGATATTGGTCTTGATTAATTGCGCGATGAAAAAAATTACATCATCAGGCACAGAAACCGGCTCCCTTTCAATCTTCTTTTTCAAAATAGCCACGCGGGTTTCTAGGTCTGGCGGTTGGATATCCGTGGTTAAACCCCAACTAAAACGCGAAACTAACCTATCCTGAAGATTAGCTATCTCTTTGGGTGGCCGGTCTGAAGAAATAATAATCTGTTTGTGGGCATCGTATAAGACATTGAAGGTATGAAAGAATTCTTCCTGGGTAGATTCCTTGCCAGCGATAAAATGTATATCGTCGATAACCAAGACATCAACACTGTTTCTATATTTTTGCCGGAAGGCCGCTGTGGAATGATGCTGGATGCCATCGATAAGCTCATTGGTGAACCTCTCTGAGGTAAGATAGCAGATTTTTAGGTGCGGCGATTTTTTCCTGACGGAGTGGCAGATTGCCTGCAGAAGATGGGTTTTACCCAACCCCACCCCGCCATAAATGAATAAGGGATTATAAACTTTAGCTGGTGATTCAGCCACTGCCAAGGAATAGGCATGGGCATGGCGGTTAGAAGGACCGACCACAAAATTTTCAAAGGTATAACGGGGGTTTAGAGTTAAACCGCTATCCTGAATTTGGCTGGTTCGGCTTAAAACCTCTTGGGCCGGGGGGCGAGTAAGGGCTTCCTGGGGTTGGAGGCTAGTTTGGAGCCTTATCTTCAGATCCCCTTTAACTGACCAGCGCACTGCCTCTTGTATAATTGGCTGGTAATGCTTCTCTACCCAGTCCCTAAAGAAATTATCCGGGGCTTCCAGAACCAATGCGCCTTCATTTTGCAATATGGGCTTTAAAGGCAAAATCCAGGTTGCAAAGGTAGGCTCTCCTAGCCTATCTTTTAAATACTCTCCTGCCTTTTCCCAGATTTTTTTAATATCCACTGTGCTCATACGGCGTAATTTTAAGGCTATCCACAGCTTATGCACAAGTTGAATAAAGCTGTGGATAGTTTATCAAGTGTTTTTATTATACAATATTTTTTTTGCCAGTCAATAGAAAATAAATGAAGCCACAACTTAGCGAGTGAAAACGAAGCTAAGTTGTGGGCTGAATTTATCCTCGCCAATTTCCATTTCTAGATACTTGAGAAATTGGCAAGGATTAATTCGCAGACGTGGTTGCATCAAAGATGCAACCACTACAATTTATGGAGCGAAGCGACATAAATTGTCTGCTCATTAAAATTTAAATGCAAGGTGTTGACTTCAAGCATAGATGTGTTATAATCTAACAACTATTCTTAAAGAAAGGCTAAGTTAAAAATGAAAAAGCATTTAAAGACCCCTACAAATATTATCGGTAAAAAACGCCATGGATTCCGTAAAAGGATGAGTAGCAAAAAAGGCAGGAAGACCTTAGCTCGTCGACGAAAAAAGGGCAGAAAAATAATCTCGCTTTAATGTTACAGGCCATATCCGTTTACCTTATTGAAGAGTATCAGAAGTATATCCGCATGGCCTTGCCGGGGTGCTGTCGTTTTTGGCCCAGTTGTTCGGATTATGCCAAGCAGGCCCTGATTAAGTACGGATTTTTAAAAGGCCTGATTAAGGCGTTAAAAAGATTATTTCAATGCCATCCTTTTTCAGGGAAATCCGGTTATGACCCCTTAACTTAAAATCATGGAAAGACGCGCGCTTTTAGCAGTAGTATTATCCATGTTGATCTTATTGGCTTGGTCAACTTTTGTCTCCAAGACCACCCAACCCCCTTCTTTACCTCCCAAAGAAGAGGTTAAAACTGACATTATTGTTAAAACCGATACCCCGGCACTGCCAAGGCCAGCTGTTTCTTCAGCTATCAAATTCAGCCAAGATAAGTTCGAGGTTATCTTCAGCGAATCCGAAGCTGCGATTAAAGAAGTTATTTTTAAGGATTACCAATCTTATCGTTTTCCTTTAAAATATGGCTTGCTATTGGAAGAGCCAGGCTTTAACTTTAGTAAGGAGGCACTTACAGCAGATAGCGTAACCTTTATAGCCAACAATGGTAATAAGAAGATTATGAAACGTTTTATTTTTCATAACTCTAATTATACCATTGACTTAGAAATAGGGATCCAGAATATATCCACCCAGACCATAGTTATAAAAACACCCTTGATTTTGGGTGTACTAAATTTTAGCGCAGATCCAAACCAAGCTCGTTTTCAGGATGCAACAGTGGCGCAAAAAGATAAAATCATCCACCCTGGTGTGCACAAGGACTCAAGTTTCGGCAACCTGCAATTTTTAAGTATAAGAGATCGCTATTTTTGTAGTATCATTGAGCCGCCTAATGAAAATTATGCAGCCTTTATTAAAAAGATTAGCCCCCGGGAATCAAAAATCGGTTTAATTTTACCAGATATAATCCTGGCTCCAGGGCAACAGACTAACCAAAAATTACATATCTATTTGGGACCACAGGAGTTACGCATAATAAAACAGATTAAACCGGAATGGACAGCAGTGATGTATTATGGCACCTTTAATTTTATTTCTCAAATACTTTTGCAAGTGATAGAATTTTTATATTCTTTAGTGCATAATTGGGGCTGGGCTATTATTGTTTTAAGTATTTTAGTTTATTTTATTCTTTATCCCCTTACTTTAAAACAGATGCGCTCAATGAAAGAGATGCAGGCTTTGCAACCCCGCATAGAAGAATTAAAAAAGGCCCACCAGGATAATCCCCAAAAATTAAACAAAGAAATTATGGATTTATACCGCGCGCACAAGGTGAACCCTTTAGGCGGATGCCTGCCTTTAGTTTTACAAATACCCATATTTTTTGCGCTTTATCAAGCCCTTATCCGCGCAATTGCTTTAAAAGGCGCGCATTTCTTGTGGATTAAAGATTTATCCGAGCCAGATAGAGCCTGGGTCATGCCTTTTTCTATCCCCATGCTGGGCAATGAGATTAACATATTGCCCATATTCATGGTCGTGGCTATGTTTATCCAGCAAAAAATTACCAGCAATACTGCGACTATGGGTCAGTCTTCCGAGCAACAGAAATTTATGCTGATTTTGATGCCTTTAATGTTCTTATTTATTTTTTACCACATGCCAGCCGGATTAGTATTGTATTGGCTGGTGAATAGTTTACTCATGTTGAGTTATCAGTTGCGGATTAGCCGTGTGAGATGACCAGGAAATTAAGTATTGAAGTTGAAGGTAAAACCGTAGAAGAAGCCATAAAAAAGGCATTACAGACCCTCAAGCTTCCCCGGGAAAAAGTCAAAATCGAGGTGCTTTCCGAAGAAGAAAAAGGCCTTTTTGGCATGCCAGGAGCCAAGCCAGCAAAAGTACGGATTTCAGCCATTAATTAAAATTATCTAACATAATATTCAGATATTTTTTACTTGACAGTTTGGTTGCTTGAAATATACTATTAAATTAAATAAGTAAATGATTTGGATTAGCGTTGTTCCGCGTGGAAATGTGTCAACTGGAACACTTTTAAATAAATAAAAAATGCTAACACCATGGTATATAACTGGATTCTGCGATGGAGAAGGAGCTTTTACTTATAGCAGGGCAGCTGGGACGTTTATTTTATACTTCTCTATTAAACAAAAAGAAGACAACCGGGACATTCTTGAGGCCATTCAGGAATATTTTGGCTATGTCGGTAAGATATACGCGCATAAAGCTGCCTATCCCACAAAAAATAGCGGTTTTACCAAACCATCAGCGTATTACCGGGTAACAAAAATTGAAGAATTGAAGCGGATCCTTGAGCATTTTGATAAATACCCTTTACAAATTAAAAAAAAGAATGAAGTTTATCGCGTTTGGCGAGAGATGGTGATGCATAAATTAGATAATTATCGCGATATAGATTATGACAAATTGAGGATGTTAGCAGAAAAACTGTCTAGCTTGAATGCTCAGAGTCGGGCTTTTAAACTACATAAGAGATAATGGGCAAAATTATTGCAATTTGTAATCAAAAAGGCGGCACAGGTAAAACTACATCCGCAATTAATCTGGCTGCCTATATTGCCTTGCTCGAGAAAAAGGTTCTAATTGTAGATTTAGACCCCCAGGCCAACACCACTAGCGGCTTGGGTATAAATAAACATAGCGTAGGGAAAAGCACTTATCATGTCCTCTTAGAAGAGTTAGAGATAAGTGAAATAATACAAAAAACTGCCATTAATAATCTTTGCTTAGCACCTTCAAGCCTGGATCTTACTGGTGCCGAAATAGAATTGGTAAGTGCCTTAGGCCGGGAATATCGACTTAAAAGAGCCCTGCAAAAAGAAAAAGAGAATTTTGATTTTATTATTATTGATTCACCGCCTTCGTTAGGGCTATTAACCATTAACTCTTTATGTGCTGCGGATTCCGTACTTATTCCTGTACAATGTGAATATTATGCCCTGGAAGGAGTAAGCCAATTAGCCAACACCATTAATTTGGTTAAGAATAATCTTAACCCTGGCCTGGCTATTGAGGGAGTGCTTTTGACTATGGCTGATTTTCGCACTAACTTAACCAAAGAAGTAGTGGCTGAGGTAAGGAATTATTTTAAAGAAAAAGTTTATAAAACTGTTATCCCGCGCAGTATTCGTTTAAGCGAGGCGCCCAGTTATGGTAAGCCTATTGTATTATACGATGAAGATTCGCTGGGTGCGCAAAAATACGAAGAATTGACACGTGAAATATTAGGCCTGAGCCCGAGAGAGAACAGGCTGGACAATTCTGAAGTTAAATCCGTATTAAATATAACCAAGCAAGAACAAACAGGAGCATAGCATATGGAAAGAAAAGCCTTAGGAAAAGGTATTAGTGCGCTTATTCCGGAAAAAGAATTAGGTATGCATGGGAACATTCTCTATGCCAAAGTTGAACAAATCAAACCTAACCCATTTCAGCCCCGCGAAAATTTTGATCATCAAAGTATGGAAGAGCTTACCCAGTCAATTCGGGAAAAAGGAATAATCCAGCCAATTGTAGTCAGGCGTAGAGGCGATTATTATGAATTAATTGCCGGAGAGAGACGGCTACGTGCTGCTAAGTTATTGAATATAAAAGAGATACCAGTTTTAATTCGCGATGCCGAGGATAAAGATTCGTTAGAATTATCTTTAATTGAGAATCTCCAAAGGCAGGACCTTAACCCCATTGAAGAAGCGCGGGCTTATCAATATCTCATTGATAAATTTCAACTTACGCAAGAAAAACTTAGTGAGGTTTTAGGTAAATCCAGGGCCACTGTTGCTAACATCTTGCGATTATTGAAGTTACCGCAAGAAATTCAAGAAGAGATAAAAAAAGGCCGCATTTCTTTTGCGCATGGTCGGGCTCTTCTGGAATTAGACGACCAAAACCAGCAAAGGCGTCTGGCTCAGGAAATAATTGCTAAAGGATTGTCTATCAGAGAGTTAGAGACTTTAATTAAAATGCATAGACCCAAAACTTCGAAACAGCGAATAAAAGTAGGTTCGCACGAGCCGTATATAGCAGTTCTGGAAGAAGAATTACAGCACATCTTAGCCACCAAGGTTAGAATCAGTAAAAGAAAAAAACGCGGTTACATTGCCATTGAATTTTATTCTCAACAGGACTTAGAAAGAATAGTACACTGGATCCGAAGAGGAAAGGACTGATGAACCAGGCAGTTTTAATTCTCATTAAGCCCGACGGCCTGAAGAAATCTTTAACCGGCAATATCTTGACGCGTTTATCTGAGACCAAATTGGAAATTGTGGCAGCCAAAATCGTGCGTGTTTCCCAGGAATTAGCAGAAGTTCACTACTGCCATCTTAAAGATAAACCCTTTTTTGCGGAGCTGACAAAATATTTACGCGGGGAGCTGCACAACCGGCGCAAGGTCATGGCTCTGATTTATTGGGGAGAGGATGCGATTATAAAATGCCGACAGATTGCCGGCGCCACTAATCCCGAAGAGGCTGACCCCACTTCTATCCGTGGCTCTTACGGTCGAATCACCACCAAGGGTGTTTATGAAAACGTCATTCACGTATCCTCCAACGAAGCTGAGGCGGAAAGAGAAATAAAACTCTGGTTTCAGCCCAGCGAAATCATCGTGGATTTATATCCGGTTAAGGAAATTGTTGAAGAAAAAAGAAAAGCCAAGGTCTGGGCTTTTAAAAAGGAGACACTAACCTAAATGATAAAGAGCATGACTGGTTTTGCAACTAAAGAGCTTAAGCTGGGAGGCTTTGGTAAAATCTCAGTGGAACTGCGCAGCACCAATCATAAATTTTTAGAGACCGTGCTGCATCTACCCGAGGGTTTTTTATCTTTAGAGGATAACATAAAAAAGATAATTGAGGCCCGGATAAAGAGGGGTCGCGTTAATTGCGTGGTGAATCTCGTCGGAGAAAGAGCCGGTGAAATCTTTATCAATAAACCGCTAATTAAAAATTACCTTGCGGAATTAACCAAGGCAAAGGAGCAATTTAAGATTAAAGACGGGATAACGCTGGATACCCTACTGCATCTGCCCGGGGTGTTGTCTTTGGCGCAAAGTTCTGTTTCGGGCAGGGTAAGCTGGCCGCGTTTAAAAACACTCGTCAGTTCTGCGGTTAGTGAACTGGTCAAGACGCGTCAGAAAGAGGGGAGTGCCCTGTATAGATATTTAAAGAACAGGGCCCAGAGCCTGGATGAGGATTTAAATAATGTAAAGGTAAGATTTAAGAAAGTCATCGTGGATAGGTTGGCCAAAATCAAGACTGACGAAGAAAGGGCTGCTTTTCTAAAAGATACCGACATAACCGAAGAGATAGAACGCCTGAGCTTTCATATCCGAAATTTCCTAAAGAAACTGCGCCAAAATGGCTCGATAGGCAAAGAGTTGGATTTTATCGCCCAGGAGATGCAGCGTGAGGCTAACACCATGGCGGCTAAATCCTGCGATGGCATGATATCCTCAAGAGTGATTAAGATGAAAAGCCAGATTGAGAAGATACGCGAACAGCTGCAAAACGTGGAATAGATAAGTTAGGTGAAGCAAAAACTAACTAAAAAACCGAGCTTTTTATTTATTGTTTCCGGGCCCTCGGGTTCAGGTAAAACCACCCTTGCCGGCAGGGTTATCAAGAGCCAAGAATTAAAAAATAGAGTGACGAAGTCTATCTCTTTGACTACCCGGCCCAGGCGGTCAGGGGAGCAGGATAAAAGAGATTATTTTTTTGTTTCCCCTGAGAAATTTAAAAAACTCTTAAAAGCCAAAAAAATTCTTGAATGGACCAGATATTTGGGGTATTATTACGCCACGCCTAAGGATTTCGTAGAGGGTCAGCTCAAAAAAGGCAAACACCTTCTCCTGTGTTTAGACCTAAAAGGTGCCCGCAGAATAAGAAGGCTTTATCCGCGCAATACGGTTACGATTTTTGTCACGCCTTCTTCTTTGAACGTACTCCAGGATAGGATAAAAAAACGTTCTGATAAAACGACACAGGAAGAGATTCGCAAGCGCATGCGTTTAGCCCAGAATGAGCTCCTGGTCGCTGATACTTACGATTATTGTCTGTTAAATGAAGATTTAAAGCAAGGCATAAGAGACTTAAAGAGCATTATCTTAAGTAAAATCAAAGCCTAAAAAGAAAGGTAGCAAGGGATGGTATATGTACCTTTGGAGAAATTGCTGGATAAGAGCGAAGGCTCAATTTATAAACTGGTGATTTTGGCCTCAAAAAGAGCGCTGGAGATTGCTGAGGGTCAGCCCAAACTCGTAGAGGCAGGAGCCACGGTTAAACCTTCTACCATTGCACTGTATGAGATTGCCGAGGGCAAGGTCCAGTGCAAAATTGCAAAATCCTAAGGCAAAATAGAGATGACCAAACCTAAAAATATAGTCTTGGGGGTAACTGCCAGTATTGCTATCTACAGGGCCTGCGATATTGTGCGTCGGCTACAGGAGCAAAATTTCTCAGTCACAGTAGTTATGACTCCCGAAGCGGGAGAGTTGATTAGGCCGATTGTGTTTCAGAGTTTAAGCGGAAACAGGGTTTATCGGGAGATGTTTGATGAGTCGGATGTCTGGGAAATAGAACACATCTCTTTAGCCCAGAAGGCGGACCTGGTGTTGGTTGCTCCGGCAACCGCAAATATCATCGCTAAGATTGCCTTAGGTATCTGTGATGATTTATTGACCTGCACGGTCTGTGCAACGCAGGCGCCGGTTTTAATCTGTCCGGCGATGAATGAAAATATGTATAAAAATAAGATTGTGCAGGAAAATATCAAAAAATTAAAATCCTTAGGGTATAGATTTGTTGAGCCGACTAAAGGAAGGCTTGCCTGCGGCAAGGTGGGGATAGGCTGTTTGGCGGATGTTGAGACAATAATTAAGGAAGTTAAGAAGATTCTTTGAAATTTGGCGTGGTACCCAAGTGGTCAAGGGAGTTGTCTGCAAAACAACTATTCACCGGTTCGAATCCGGTCCACGCCTTTAATTGAAAATTAGGTTTTTGTTTAGAAGGTATGGGCAAGTGGTGGAAAGGCATACACGAAGGCCTTAAAAGCCTTTGGCCGTAAGGTCGTGAGGGTTCAACTCCCTCCTTGCCCATTTTGGCTTAAACGGGCTCATAGCGCAGTTGGTTAGCGCGCCACTTTGACATAGTGGAGGTCAGAGGTTCGACTCCTCTTGGGCCCATTTGAATTTTTCGGCAAGAAAAATTCAAATGGTACTCAAGCGAGCGTTAAACGGCGCGACAAGCGCCGTAGCGAGCGGAGTACCTAAGAAATAAATTTTAAAACAACCAAAGAAAATGGATCTCAATACTTTAAGACATTCCTGTTCGCATGTATTGGCTGAGGCGGTAAAAGAGCTGTGGCCGGAAACTAAGTTAGGTATCGGGCCAGCCATCGAAGACGGTTTCTATTACGATTTCGATAAAAAAGAGCCTTTTACCGACGAGGATCTAGTACGCATCGAAGAAAAAATGCACCAGATTATTTCTAAAGGCGAACCGTTTATAAAAGAAGAGCTTTCTAAAAAAGAAGCCATCGTGCTATTTAAAAATTTAAATGAAGATTATAAAATCGATCTTATCCGGGCAATTGCCGATGAGAGAGTCTCGATATATAAAACCGGAAATAATTTTATAGATTTATGCCGCGGACCGCACCTGAAATCTACCGGAGAAATTAAGGCTTTTAAATTATTATCCGTGGCTGGGGCTTATTGGCATGGCATCGAAACCAACCCTATGCTACAGAGGATTTACGGCACCTGTTTTGAAACTGAAAAAGATTTAGACACCCATCTTAAAAATTTAGAAGAAGCAAAAAAACGCGACCACAGAAAGTTAGGTCCGCAATTAGGATACTTTGATATCTATCATGAAGAGGCGGGGCAAGGCTTGGTGTTTTATCATCCTAAAGGAGCAATGCTGCGCAAGATAATCGAAGACTACGAAAAAGACGAGCACATGAAACGCGGCTATCAAATGGTGATGACTCCGCATATTATGGATTCTAAACTCTGGCAGACTTCAGGGCACTATGCTTACTATAAAGAAAATATGTACACCTTTAAAGTCGAAGATAAGGAGTTCGTCTTAAAGCCCATGAATTGCCCCGGTCATATCCTGATTTATAAATCAAAAAGCCGCAGTTATCGGGAACTTCCCTTGCGGCTTTTTGAATTAGGCACGGTTTACCGTCACGAAAAGGCAGGAGTCCTTCACGGGCTATTGCGCGTGCGCGGTTTTACCCAGGATGATGCGCACATCTTCTGTCTGCCTGAGCAGCTTAAGGATGAAATAAAAGCCATCATTGATTTTGTTTTTGATGTGATGAAAGTATTTGGATTTAGCGACGTGGGTATTGAACTGTCCACGCGTCCGGAAAAGCATATCGGCTCGGATGAGGATTGGCAAAAGGCTACTTTGGGTCTGGAAGAATCCTTAAAAGAAAAGGGCTTAAACTATGAAATAAACGAAGGAGAGGGCGCATTTTACGGGCCGAAGATTGACATCAAATTAAAGGATGCCTTAAATCGTAAATGGCAATGCGCCACAATCCAATGCGATTTTGCGCTTCCCAAAAGATTCAATCTCACTTATATCGACGCAGGCGGAACAAAAAAACAGCCTATCATGTTACATCGGGTTATCCTGGGCAGCATTGAGAGGTTTATCGGCGCATTAATTGAGCATTATGCCGGAAGTCTTCCAGTGTGGCTTTCGCCAGTGCAGGTAGCCGTTATACCCATCAAAGCAGATTTTGCCGAATTCACCGGCAAGGTAAAAGAAAGATTGGAAAATGCCGGTGCAAGAGTTAAAATAGATATACGCAGCGAAACATTGGACAAAAGAATCCGCGAGGCAGAACTGGAGAAGATCCCCTATATATTGGTTATCGGAGCCCGCGAGGCAAAACAAGAAACAGTTGCAGTGAGAAAAAAAGGCACAGGTGATATTGGCGCAATGCCTTTAGAAGATTTCATCCGCAAGATAAAAGAAGAGATAAACCAGAAAAAATAAGGGAGGTGGTTGCGATTAAAAAGTTTATCCGTATCAACGAGAGAATCCGCGTACCTGAGGTGCGTCTCATTGGCCCGGAGGGCAATCAATTGGGTGTAGTACCTATAGAAAAGGCGCTGGATATGGCTAATCAATACGAGTTGGATTTAGTGGAAGTTGCGCCTCAGGCAAATCCGCCGGTCTGTAGGATAATTGACTTTAGCAAATTTAAATACGACCAGGAAAAGAAAGAACGCGAAGCCAAAAAACATCAGAAGCACGGTAAATTAAAAGAAGTCAGGCTTAAGCCTAATATAGATGAACATGACTATCAGGTTAAATTAAAACAGACCATTACTTTTTTACAAAAAAGAGATAAGGTCAAAATCAATCTTTTCTTCAGGGGCAGACAGGCTGAGCACATGGATTTAGGCCGAAAGCTTTTAGATAAATTTATCCTGGATACGCAAAATGACGGCCAATTGGAAAAAGAGCCGTATTTAGAAGGAAAGGTTATGTCCATAGTGGTGGCTCCGAAATAATAAAATACGTTTGACAGAGAGGACTAAGATGCCAAAGTTAAAAACTAAAAAAGGAGTGGCTAAAAGGTTTAAGTTGACCAAAACCGGCAAAATTAAATATATGGCTGGCGGAAAGAGCCATCTTTTATCGCATAAAAAAACCAAGAGAATCAGGCACCTGAGAAGGGCTAGCATCATCGCGGGCCGAAAAGAGGCCAAATACTTAAAAAGAATGCTGCCTTACGGCTGACATCCAAAAATGAAGGAGTAGAGTTATATGGCTAAGGTTAAACACAGCGTAGCGACAAAAAAAAGAAAAAAAAGAGTTTTAAAGAGTGCCAAAGGATTTTGGGGCGACCGCAGCAAGCAATTCCAGCAGGCGCGCCGGGCCCTGATGCATGCTTTGGTGTATGCCTATCGCGATAGAAAAGCCAAGAAAAGAGAATTCCGCAAGCTCTGGGTGGCACGCATCAATGCTGCTTGCAGGGAACACGGGCTTACTTACAGCAAATTTATGAATGGCCTTAAAAAAGCCAAGATAACTTTGGATAGAAAGATTCTGGCGGATCTGGCAGTAAAAGAACCGCAGGCATTTAAAAAACTGCTGGAAATAGCCAAAGCGGGTTAGTTTAACACTAACTAAACGGAGAAAATATGTACGTAATTATAGTGGGTTGCGGTAGAGTTGGCTCACAGCTGGCCAGGCTCCTTTCGGCTGAAGGTCATAACATAGTAGTTATCGACAAGAATGCCGCGTCATTTGAGCGTCTGGGCGGCACGTTCAACGGTTTAACCCTGGTAGGTAACGGCTTTAATTTAAGCCTGCTAAAGCAGGCAGGTATTGAAAAGGCGGATGCCTTTTGCACTGTAACTAACGGTGATAATACCAACCTAATTTCTGCGCAGGTAGCTAAAAAAATCTTCAAAGTGCCCAAGGTCATTGCCCGGGTATACGATCCGCAGCGGGCCCACATCTATGCGACCTTAGGTTTAGATATCATTAGCGGAACCATACTTTTTGCAGCCATGATTAGAGATAAGATTATTGAAAGCCGCTTTTCCAGCTACCTGATCGAGACCAAGGAGCTGGGGGTTTTTGAAGTGGAAGCCAAAAAGGAATTGGTGGGGTTGAGTATTTCCGGATTAAATGTTCCCGGAGAATTTTTAGTGGTGGCAATAAGAAGATTAGACGGAGTGATTATCCCTGAGCCCAATACGGTTTTAAAAGAAAAGGACGTATTAATGGCGGTGGTCAAAGTAGCCAGTCTTAACAAAATAAAAAATAAACTCGGGCTATAAAAGATTGTTGAGGTAGCGCTATGTATATTCTGATTATAGGTGCGGGAAAGGTAGGATATTTTTTAGCCAAAAGGCTTTCTATCAGTAAGCACACGGTCAGCATTGTGGAAAAGAATAAGATTATCTGCGAAGAGATAGCCAAGGACTTAGAAATCTTAGTCATCAATGGCGATGGCTGCGACCCCTTGATTCTGGAAGAGGCAGGTGCTCCTCGCGCGGATGTGGTGGCTGCGGTTACTGGCGATGACGAAGATAATCTGGTTATCTGCCAGTTAGCCAAAGAAAAATTTAATGTCGGCCGGACTGTCGGACGGGTGAATAATCCCGACAATGAGCACACCTTTGCGGAGTTAGGTATTGATGTGCCGATTGACGCTACTAAGATTATTGCCAAGATTATCGAAGAGGAGGTGTCTTTTTCGGACTTTGTAAACCTGATGAGTTTTAAGCGGGGCAAACTTGCCATTGTGCGGGTTGACCTGCCCGAAGATTCTCCGGTAATCAACAAAGAGATCCAGGATATTCAGTTGCCTGCGGATTCGGTGCTGGTCTCGATTGTCCGGGGAGAAGAGGTCATTGTTCCCAAAGGAAACACTGTTTTAAAGCCCGGTGACGATATCATTGCCATTACTTTAATCGGAAACGAGCCCCAGCTCTTAAATCTTTTGGTAGGTAAATTATAATATGAAAATCCAGCTCCCATTTAATGCCGTCTTAGGCATTGGTGTCGAATTTTTATACGCGTTCATTATCATGTTGGCAGCATTTTTAGTGTGCCTGGCTTTATCACTTCGCTAAATGATCCTTAAACCCCACATAGACGATATCAAAAGCATCGGTTACTATTTAGCTAAGATTATTGTCGGACTGGGCCTGGCTATGCTTATCCCGATATTTTTGGGTCTAGCCTGCAAAGAAATAAATCCCGCCTTAGATTTTTTAATCGGTACAGAGATAGCCCTGATATTCGGTCTTCTACTTAAGAAGTTGTGTTTTACTGAGAAAGACCTGAATTGGATGCAGGGCATGATTGTGGTTTCCCTGTCGTGGCTGGTTGCCATGGTCCTGGGCGCCATACCGTTATACCTAAGCGGCCACTGGAAGTCTTTTTTGGATACCTGTTTTGACAGCATGTCAGGTTTTGCGACCACGGGTTTGACTTTGGTGCAGGACTTAGACCACCTCTCCTATGCCCACAATCTCTGGCGGCACCTGATTATGTTCATCGGAGGCCAGGGCATTGTTATTGTTGCGCTCGCCTTCTCGATTAAGGGGCTTTCGGGTGCGTTTAAGATGTATGTGGGCGAAGCCCGCGACGAAAGGATCTTACCTAACGTCATTGATACTGCCAGGTTTATCTGGCTGGTGAGTATTGTCTATTTAATATTGGGGACTCTGGCCCTGGGCATTATTGGAATTCTAAACGGGATGAACCCCTTCAATGCTTTTTTTCACGGCGCCTGCGTATTTATGGCTGCCTTTGATACGGGAGGTTTTGCGCCTCAATCCCAGAATATACTTTATTATCATAGCCTGGCCTACGAAGTAACCACGATTGTGATTATGCTTTTAGGCGCGATAAATTTTAAATTGCATTATCATCTCTGGGCAGGTAACCCCAAAGAGATATGGAAGAATATCGAAACCATCACGCTTTTCATAACGATCATGATTACTTTTTTTATTACTGCTATCGGGCTAAACCAATTAAATGTCTACCCAAAAGCATTAGTGTTATTCCGTAAAGGATTTTATCAGCTGATTTCCGGACACACCGGCACAGGCTACATGACCATATACGCCCAACAGTTTATCAATGAATGGGGTAGCCTTGCGCTGGTCGGCATAATCATTGCCATGGCTTTGGGCGGCAGTACCTCCTCGACAACCGGCGGCATAAAAATGCTGCGCATCGGCATTATTTTTAAAGCCCTGAAACAGGACTTAAAAAGAATTATCCTTCCGGAAAGAGCAGTGGTGGTTCAGAAATTTCATCATATAAAAGATATGTTCTTGGAAGATAGGCAGGTCAGGTCTGTGCTTTTGATTACATTGGCTTACTTAGCGCTGTATGGCGCCGGCGCAATTGTAGGTATGTTTTTGGGGTACCCATTTTTAAATTCTTTATTTGAGTCTACTTCGGCTGCGGCAAATGTAGGGCTATCCTGCGGGATCACCAGCGCGGCTATGCCTGCTGCATTAAAGATTACCTATATATTACAGATGTGGGCAGGCCGCCTGGAGTTTATGTCAGTCTTTACCTTAATCGGATTTGTTGTAGCAGTAGTAAAAGGAAAATAATGAGACAGGCAGGTTATTTAACAATAGTTTTATTTTTTATTTTTTTGACCCTTAATTCTATTTCTTGGGCTCAAGGGATTATTTCTAGCACAGAATTAATTAACAATACCAGGCTTTACGACGGAAAAACCGTAGTTTATGAGGGAGAAGTAGTAGGTGATGTGATGGTGCGCCAGGATTATGCCTGGGTTAATCTCAACGACGGCATAAATGCCATAGGCATCTGGGTTCCCAAAACTTTGATCAAAGATATCCTCTATGAAGGCAGCTATAAATCTAAAGGAGATTGGATAGAAGTAACAGGAGTCTTCAATCGTGCCTGCGCGTTACACGGTGGAGACCTGGATATCCATGCCCAAGCCCTGCGTAAGACTGGCTCAGGTCGTATATTGACAGAAAGATTAAATCTCGGCAAAAGAAACATACTCTTAGTACTCACGGTGACACTATGTCTAGTCTTGATATTGAAACAATTAAAGCGAGCTTAGAAACGGAAATAGAAAAAGTTAACTCTTTTTCCGGACTGGAGGAGTTACGGCTAAAATATCTGGGCAGAAAAGGCCTTCTTGCCCAATTGACTAGCGTAATACCTACGCTGCCAGTAGAAGAGCGTCCTGACTTTGGTCAGCAGGTAAATGCCTTAAAAAACAAAATAAATTCCCTGATTGAAGAAAAGCAAAGATTAATCAGCAGTACTCAAGGTAAATCTATTTCTGGCCCGCGAGTTGACATCGGAATGCCAGGCATTGCCCAGGATTTAGGCTACCTGCATCCCATAACCCAGATTACCGAAGAGATTTGCGGGATTTTTAGTAGCCTGGGCTTTGCCATAGTTGAAGGCCCGGAAATTGAGACGGAATATAATAATTTTACAGGCTTAAACATTCCTTTAGAGCATCCCTCCCGCGATGCCTTTGACACATTTTATTTAAAAACTCCAAAAACTTCTGGAGAGCGCCTTTTACTGCGCAGCCACACTTCACCGGTTCAGGTGCGGGTGATGAAATCCACTAAACCGCCTTTAGCCGTGGTGATCCCGGGCCGGGTTTATCGTCCGGATGCTGTGGATGCCAGCCACTCTTTTATGTTCCATCAGATAGAGGGCTTGGCCGTTGATAAGAATATTAGGTTCTCGGATTTAAAAGGGGTCTTAGAGGTTTTTGCCAAAAGGGTCTTTGGCCAGGACATTAAAATGCGCTTCCGGCCGCATTTCTTTCCTTTTACTGAGCCCTCAGCCGAGGCGGATATCTCCTGCATAATCTGTAAGGGCAAAGGCTGTTCGGTGTGTTCTAGAAAAGGGTGGCTAGAGATTTTAGGCGCAGGCATGGTGCACCCGAATGTATTTAGTGCTGTTGGCTACGATACGAAAAAATACACTGGCTTTGCCTTCGGCATGGGCGTAGAAAGAATCGCCATGCTTAAATTTGGTATTGATGACATCCGGTTATTCTTTGAAAATGACCTGCGGTTTTTAAAACAATTCTAAAATATGCGTTTTACTTATAACTGGTTAAAAGAATTCGTTAATGTAAAAATACCGGCGCAAGAGTTAGCCAAGAGACTAACCATGGCTGGCCTTGAGGTGGTATCAGTTAAGGCCATGGATAATGATTTTGTTTTTGAGGCGGAAATTACCTCCAATCGTCCGGATTGCTTAAGTATAGTTGGCATTGCCCGGGAAGTAGCAGCGATATTAGGCGTCAAATTAAAGGTTGTAAACAACAGGCTCAATAAAAAATACCTAACACCTAAGACCAAACACCCAGCACCTTTTTCAATAGAGATAGAAAATAAGAAAGACTGCCCTCTTTATAATGCTAAAATCATTCGGGATGTAAAAATCGGACCCTCTCCGGATTGGCTAAAGACAAGACTGGAACTGATTGGTTGCCGCAGTATTAATAACGTCGTGGATATTACCAATTACATAATGTTTACCCGGGGTCAGCCCCTGCATGCCTTTGACCTGGATAAATTAAATTCCGATAGGGTTAGCGTGCGCCGGGCCAGATCAGGTGAAAAGTTAGTTATCATCGACGGACAAGAAAAAACCCTGGATGCGGATATCTTGGTAATTGCCAACAAAAATAATCCTGTGGCTATTGCCGGAGTAATGGGCGGCAGGGATACGGAAGTTAACCCGGATACAAAAAACGTTCTTTTAGAAGCAGCGGTATTTAATCCTGCACTGGTGCGCTCGGGGAGGCGTAAGTTAGGATTAGAGAGCGAATCCTCATATCGCTTTGAAAGAGGCGTGGATTTACAAAAAACAGAGTTTTCCTCTTCTGAATGCCTAAGGTTAATCCAGGAATTTAGCCAAGGCGAGTGTGTTTTTAGCAAAAGTTCCGCACCTCTTAAGGTAAAAAATAAAAAGATTACTCTGGATATAACGCGCGTTAAGAAAATATTAGGTATAGAGAATATTAATCAGGCAAAAATAAAAAAGATTTTGTATGACTTGGGTTTTAAACTAAAGACAAAGGGCAAAAATAATTTATCAGTGGAAATATCCTCTCACCGACCGGATGTAACCTTAGAAGCAGATTTGATTGAAGAGATAGCCCGGCTACTTGGTTACGAAAATATACCTACCACCTTGCCCGCAATCATACCCAAAGCTAGTTTCGATAGGAAAAGGGAACTGGTTTCAAAAACCAAAGATATACTGGTGGGCTTGGGATTAAACGAAGTGATTACCTACAGCCTTATTTCTCGGGATTTATTAAAGAGCCAAATTAACCAGCGATCTGAACCAATAGAAATAGCCAATCCTTTAAGCAAAGAGCAGGAAATCCTAAGGCCCACACTTATACCCAGCCTTCTTAAATGCACAGCCTACAACCTCAACCAGAAAGAAAATTACATCAATATCTTCGAAATAGCTAACGGGTTTTTAAAATCAACTGATAATAAACCCAGAGAAGGGATTCTCTTAAGCATTGCCTTATGCGGCAGCAAAACCTATTTTCTCCAGCAAGGTTTGGTAAAAGATGAAGCAGGACTTTCAAACTTAAAAGGAATTTTGGAGGCGCTTTTTGAGCACCTAGGTATCAAAGATTATGATTTCCACAGCCAAGGTGCCGAGGAAATAAGCGTCAATGTGCATCAAGAAAAAATCGGAACAATGCTTAATTTACCAACCTATATTTTAGATAACCTGGATATAAAAAATAAAGCCGTGGTAGCCTTAGAATTATCTTTAGACAGACTTTTTTCTCATGCGGATTTAACTAAAAAGTTCACTCAGCTTCCAGTATATCCCGCAATATCCCGAGATATAAGTTTTATCCTTAAAGAGGAGCTACCGGTTGAGGAGGTATTAAAGAGCATAAAAGATAAGGCTGGCGAGTTACTGTCTGGGGTAAGGGTCGTGGATTATTATAAAGGTAAACAAATTTCCGCTGGCTTTAAAGGTCTGACTATCTCCTGCATTTATCGTTCCGACAGGCGCACCTTGACTGAGACGGAGATTGACCCCATACACACAGACGTGGTCAATATACTCAAAGAGAAATTTCAGGCTCAGATCCGCTAAAGTAGATTGACTTTTAGCAAAAGATGTGTTATAATTGGTTTTGTCAATATAATATAGAGGATAGTTCTTTTAGATATCCCTGCGGTGCGCGTTGGAAGTTTTGATGATTGGTGAACCAACACCAATAATATGGGAGCCCGGATATCCTTTTTCGCTTAAGGCTAAAAGGTAGGGCACCCACCTGAAACCAAACAGGTTCAGCCCATCATATCCAACGGCACATGGCGGGGATTTTTATTGAGCACATAACTTATGGAGCTTTAATTTTATTATAGTAGCGACATAAGTTATAAGTGCGAAATAATCCCGCACTGATTTCTTAATATTAGAAGATAAAATTAGTGCGGGATCTCCGTTTATTCCGTAAGCCCTCATGGATTTTTTTGAACAGGACAATAAAGAAAACCTTAAAGATCTGCCGTTGGCTGTACGCATGCGGCCAAGCAGTCTGGATGAGTTTGTCGGCCAAACCTATATTTTAGGCAAAGGCAAACTCCTGCGCCGGGCTATCGAAGCCGACCGCCTAAATTCCTTAATATTGTATGGACCGCCTGGCACAGGAAAAACTTCTTTAGCCTGGTGTATTGCCAATATCACCAAATCCCATTATGTAGCCATTAATGCCACCACCTCCAATGTTGATGAGTTAAGAAAAATAATTTCCACTGCCAAGTATAAAAAATCCTCTACCAGGGTAAGAACCATACTTTTTATCGACGAGATTCACCGTTTTAATAAGGCCCAGCAGGATGTGCTTATGCCGGATATTGAGGAGGGAAACCCCATTCTAATCGGCGCTACCGTCCATAACCCTTATTTTTATCTTGCCTCTGGGCTTTTATCGCGCTCAATGGTTTGCGAATTAAAACCCCTCTCAGAAGCCGATATTCTAAAGATATTGTCTTTTGCCCTTACAGATAAAGTCAGGGGCTTGGGTAACTTTAAGGTCAAAGCGGATAAAAGGGCTTTGACATTTTTAGCCAAAACCTGCGAAGGGGATGCCCGGCGCGCCTTAAATGCTCTGGAGGTAGGCGTAATTACTACTGTCAAATCCAAAGACGGAAGCATTAATTTTGATTTAGAAGTTGCGGCTGAGTCCATCCAGAAAAAACCGGTTATTTATGATAAAGACGAAGATGCGCATTACGACACTGCCAGCGCTTTTATCAAATCCATGCGCGGCTCTGATCCGGATGCTGCGATTTATTGGATGGCTAAGATGCTTTATGCCGGAGAGGAAGCGCGTTTTATTGCCCGGCGCGTCTGTATATGCGCAGCTGAAGACGTAGGCAATGCTGACCCTCTTGCCCTTGTCTTGGCAAACGCAGCATTACAGATTTCTGAGTTTGTAGGTATGCCTGAGGCAAGAATTCCCCTGGCTCAGGCAGTAACCTATGTGGCTTGCGCTCCCAAATCCAATGCTGCTTATTTAGCCATAGAAAAAGCCCAGGCAGATATAGAAAAACAAAGGGTACAGGGGGTTCCTGACCATTTAAAAGACGCTTCTTACAAGGGCGCTCAGGAATTAGGCCATGGCGAAGGTTATAAATACGCTCATGACTATGAAGGTCATTACGTAAAACAAAAATATACTAAAAGAAAAGTCCGATACTATGAGCCCACCGATATCGGTTATGAGGCTAAGATTAAACAACGCCTTGAGAAACTGCGCGGTAATCAGGGCAAAGATTCTACGTCTTAATTTTAGGTTTTGTCTTGCGCGCTCCACAAAACCATAAAATTTTGGCTAAAATTAATATTCTTGTCTACCGCAGGCAGACATTCGTAAAACCATATTAAAAAGTTAGAATAGTATATTGACACATTCGGCGACAAGCCCCAATGCCTGCCTACCGTCAGGCAGGCTTGACATTGGGGAATCAGAGCCGTAAGCCCGAAGGGCTTAAAGGGCTTGTCGCTCTCAGTGTCAACACTGAGTATACCCAAAATAAATAGAAAACAAATCCGATGCCTACCTGCCGGCAGGCAGGCTTGCCATCGGGGTATACGAATGTGTTGACAAAATACTTGACAAAAATAGTTATATATTGTATACTTATTTTACAATAAGATTATATATAATAGTTAGTTATATAAATATATTATGCGGCAAAAATAGCGACAAAAATACGGAGATATAATTATGTCTATACAAATAAAACCTTATAAGTTTGAACCTGTAACATTTGAATTGAAATACGATAGATCTACCCCTGAGGTCGTGCGTTCAATTATCGATATCCTTAGCAATAAAAAAGCAATTGAAAAAATACACATTATTCCTAATTGGGTTGAGGCTATAAATGAAAAAGTAATTAAACAACTAATGATTAAAAGTATCCATGGGACTTTGGCCATTGAGGGTAATCCTTCAACTGAAAAGGAAATCGAGAAAGTTTTAAGCGAAGAAGATCAGAAAAAAATAAAAGAGAGAAAAGACATCGAGACTTACAATATAAAACAGGTCTATGGTTATATTAACAGCTTTAAGAGGCCGGAAGAGAATAAGCCCCTATTGATAACCGAAGACCTAATAAGAGAATTACACAGAATTATAACCGATAGAACATTCGAGAATAAGAATGTGCCTGGACAATATAGAAATTTTGAGGTCAAAGTTGGCGATGAGCAACACGGAGGAGTTTATAGGCCACCACATATTATAGAAGATATTAAAATGCTGATGGTAGGGTTTGTTGAATGGATAAACAGTGAAGAGGTTATAAAAGAATATCCTATCATAAGAGCTATCTTAGCTCATTATTATTTAGAAATCATACATCCATTTGGAGATGGCAATGGAAGAGCTGGTAGGGCGCTAGAAAGTTTGATACTTCATGATTTCGGATTTAAATATGGCTCTTCCTTTGCATTGTGGATATATTATTATTCAAATTATGATAAATATTTTTCACTGTTTTCTAAAACGCGGAAAGAAAATAAAGGAGATCAAACAGAATTCATTATTTTTGCGTTATCAATTTTAAATGATGCTCTAGAAAATGTTTTTGAAGAGATAGTCCGAATTACAGATAAGCTTTTGTTCAAAGATTACCTTTCGTATTTGCTTAAGAATAAAAAGATTAATCCTAGACAATATCTGATATCTGATTTAATTTTGGAGAGAGGAGCGATGTTGTCGGACGATTTTAACATCGATTCGTTTATAAATGCATTATACAAAAAACGAAGTCCGAGGTCTTTCCAAAGAGACATGAAGTCATTATTAGATGTGCATAAGCTGTTGGTTAAAAAAATAAAAGAGGAGAAATTATATTATCAAGCCAATATCGAAGGTTTAATTAGTAGATGCGGTTAACAAAATACCTTCAACCCTTTCCAAACCTAACTTTAAGTATATTATAAGCAACCAATTCTTTTAAGCGAGCATGCGCCAAGCGCAAGAGCGTAAAGAATTGGGTTGGTATTTTACTGAAAATTTAAATTGTCATTATGAAAAGATGATATATAATGATTATAATAATAAAAAATATAGTTTATTATAACCAGGAGGTGTTTAATGCCTAAATTAAAAAGGGTTTTACTCTCTCTCTCTCTCTCTCTCTCTCTCTCTCTCTAATCTTCCTTTTAGTTACCCCATTTTTTAATCCTTTTCTTTTTGCCGCAGATGAAACCCTGACCATCACCACCTATTACCCTTCTCCTTACGGAAGTTATAATCAGTTAACTACCGCTGGCAATACCTATTTAGCCACTACTACTGGTTCTGTCGGCATCGGGACGACGGCGCCATATTCTAAATTAACTATAGTAAGTGGCGGTGACTATGATCCGACGTTAACCCATGACACAGCGGCCATGTTTAATCTTGATAATGGGCTAACTGATTTGGTGTTTGGCATTGACCAAACAAGCCCATTTTCCGCTTGGATACAACATAGGCATACAACTGCAGATGGAGCCTACTATCCAATTGTTCTAAATCCACTCGGCGGCAACGTCGGCATCGGGACGACGGGGCCGGGGGCGAAGTTGGATGTCAGCGGCTCTCAGCCAGAGTCTCTTTTATCGTCAACATACACATCGGAAACTGCTGACGCTCTTTACAGTCAACTGAGGTTCAGTTCCTACGGTGGAAGTACTAATCAAATTTTTGTTAATGACGATGCGATAATTAAAATAGTTAGAGCAGGTTATGGCGTGTATGCTACACACCCAGTCACTCACGCATCGGATATGACTTTCCTTTTAAATGGTAATAATAATGGGGCTGCCCCTAGTGAAAAGATGAGGATTCGTTCTGACGGCAACGTCGGCATCGGGACGACGAGTCCACTGGCAAAATTAACAGTAATGGGACAAATTGCTTTGGGAGCGCAGGGAGCTCAAAGCGAAACCTATGGTTATGATTTATATATTCACGCTAATAATCCTACTTTATTCATGGATGGTATCGTCAGCAGCAGTTCCCCTTCCATAATTCTTCAACCCCGCGATTCCGGTGGAACTACCCATCCTTTCACTTTAGCTGTTACCTCTACTGGGAACTTTGCTATGACCGGCGGCAACGTCGGCATCGGGATAGCAAATCCTCTGGGAAGACTCGATGTTCAAGGCCCCGTAGCAAGAACCGGAACAACTGCAACCTCCCCATCGTTTTATGTCAGCGGTACTTTAAGCCCTGGCCAAACCGGACCAGCCAGCGGAAATATAGAATTTAGGCACGACAATGGAACCCAAGGGATTGGATTTGGATACAACACAATTTATCAAACCGGAAGCAATACGAATCAAGAGTTGAACTTGCTATCAAGAGGAAGCGGTCCAATAACATTAAATGCTTACCCTTATAGCACCGGCAACGTCGGCATCGGGACGACGGATCCGGGCTCTTACAAACTTAATGTTGCCGGAACCATCTACACCTCCGGCGGTTGCACCGGTTGTTCTGATGTCAGATGGAAAACAAATATCGCCCCGATTACCGCCCCACTTGACAAAATAATGGCTTTAACAGGCGAGCAGTTTAACTGGAAAACCAAGGAATATCCGGATATGTTTTTCCAGGAAGGACTTGATTACGGCTTGGTGGCCCAAGACGTTGAAAAAGTGTTGCCGGAAATTGTCTATGAAGACAACGGCTACAAATACATAAGATACGACCGATTGTCCGCCATATTAATTGAAGCCGTCAAAGAACAACAGAAAGAGATACAAAGCCAAGAAAAGCGGATGCAAGAACAGGCAAGCCGGATAGAAAAGGATGAGAAAGACATAGAATACTTAAAGCAAGAGCTAATTGGCTCAACCGCTATGCTCATTGAATCCAACAAGAGCCTTAAAGCTAATACAAAGGAAATCCAGGACCTCAGAGCAGAAATAGTCAGCTTAGAGGGCAAGGTTGGAGGAAAGCAATAACCCCAGCTTAAGACTCTAATAAAGGGCTTGATTTATCCTGCGGATATGTTAAAATTTTAACTGGAGGTGAGAAAAATGAAGTTAGAAGTTATTATTGAGCAGGATGAGACAGGTTATTATGTTGCCGAAGTACCGGCATTTCCCGGTTGTTTCAGCCAGGGGAAAACTTTAGCTGAAGCCAAAGCTAATATTAGAGAGGCTATTGTAGGGTGGTTGGCGGTTATGAATGCAAAGACCAAACGCAGACAAGCCCAGATAGTAGAGGTTTCAGTATGAGCCACCAGCTAAAATTATGTTCTGGTGTAGCTACCGTGAAAAAATTCGAGCGCGCAGGATGGGTAGTTGCTCGACAGGTTGGTTCTCATGTTATGCTCGTTAAGGTCGGCTATCGCTTCACTTTATCAGTCCCTCAACATAAAGAGCTAGGTATAGGCATACTTAAAAGGCTTATAAAACAAGCTGAGATTAGTATCGAAGAATTTAATGAGCTTTAGATAAGGTTGGGAAAGCCGCCATAAAAATGGTGGCTTACTGGTTATTTTTAATCTCACCAATCCTCACCGCAGTTGAGCCGGCCGGATTAAAACTCAACACTTCCGACATTGCTATTTTAAGGGAGTAGTCACCATTAAAATCACAGCATTGGGTATAGGCTCAACGCAGGTACCAATGTCTGCACTGGGGCAAAAAATAAGTTAGATTTCCCTTCGTTCGGCGTCTATTAAGGTAGAAGGCCTGCCTACCGGCAGGCAGGGAGAAATACGTGAGGTTTATCAGCGCACCAACCAAGCGAGCCACTTAAGATAATGACCAAGGTTATGCCTCTTCTTGGCGAGGGTAATTCTCTAATAAAAGAGAAATTGATTGAGTGCTGTTTAAGGATTCCTGAATCTATTGCCACAGCCCATTCGCATCGGTTTGAAACCGGAGAGGAGTTAAAATTTCTTGAAGACGCTTTAGAGGACTGCAATAAAGCCGTGGTTTATCTTGAGCAGGCCCCGTTAGATGCTTGCTATCTAACGGGGCAGGTGCGGGATATATTTATCAAGGATATAGAAGGTCGCGCCCTCTGCGACGACCTCATCAAGCGTTATATTATCACCCGCCGGAAGATCTTCAATCTCTATAAGGCCTGGAAGAAGTTTCAAAAACCGCTTTAAACCCATCTATTAGTCTTATCTAATTTGAACCCCCATTTGAAAAATATTTTTACTAAACATTTATCTAAACATTTTTATCTTGAGTTGCCTGCCAAATCGTGGTAAAATTACATCCTAATTTTATTGGGAGATAAATGATTATAACAGAGCAGAAACCCATTGCAGAAATAATAGATAGCTTAAAAGGGTATAGCAAAATATTCCTGGTTGGCTGTGGCGAGTGTGCTACCACCTGTAAGACTGGCGGTAAGGATGAGTTGGCAAAGATGCAAGCCCAACTGGAGAAAGAGGGAAAAATAATTTTGGGCTCTTGTATCCCTGATGCACCCTGCGTTGCTAGCCAGATTAAAACTGAGATGGCTAAAAATATGCAGCTCTTGCGCCAGGCCGAGGCAATCTTGGTACTAGCCTGCGGCTTAGGAGCGCAATCAGTCAAAGATAATGACCGTTTGGGTAAAATTGTCTTGCCAGCTTGTAATACCATCTGCGGAGCAGTGGTTGATGCAAAAGGTGATTTCTTTGAGAAATGCTCGATGTGCGGAGAATGCGTCTTAGGTATAACCGCAGGAATATGCCCGATTACATTATGCCCCAAAGGACTTTTAAACGGTCCTTGCGGCGGTATGAATAAAGGTAAATGCGAAGTAGATAAAGATAAGGATTGCGCCTGGGTTTTAATTTATCAGGAATTAGAAAAACAGGGTAAAACTGCTCAATTAAAAGTAGCACAGCCGGCAAAAGATTTTAAAAAAACGCTTAAACCCCATAAAATAACGGTGCCAAGATAAAATGGAACAACTACCTTACAGCGAAAAAGTAATGGAGCATTTTATGCACCCCAAAAATGTCGGAGAGATTCCCGATGCCAGCGGTATCGGCAACGTCGGAAATCTGATATGCGGCGACGTAATGAGAATGTATATCAAGGTAGAAAACAATATTATCGTCGATGCCAAGTTTAAGACTTTTGGCTGTGGGGCCGCGATAGCGACCAGTTCCATGGTCACCGAGATGGTTAAGGGAAAAACTATTGAAGAGGCGCTTAAAATCAGCAATAAAGCTGTAGCTGAGGCGCTGGGTGGGTTGCCTCCTATAAAAATGCACTGTTCTGTGTTAGCCGAGGAGGCACTACGTTCGGCATTAAAAGATTATTATAAAAAACAGGGTAAGGATATACCTTTTGAGGATAAAGGACATACCCACCCCGAACATTAGTTCCATAAAAAACAAGGTAAAGGTGTTGACAAAAAGCCAACTTCGCAATAAAATCTTACTTGAGCTTCAAAAACAGAAGGAGGAAGACCGAAACAGAAAAAGCAGGATAATAAAAGAGAAGCTGTTTAGGACTTTTGCGTTTAAAAAAGCAAAGACAGTGATGTTTTACATCGCTTTTGATGGCGAGGTAGATACGCAGGATATGATAAAAAAAGCGCGCATTTTAGGTAAGATAATTGCAGTGCCAGTTTGCAGAAAAAACAGGCAGATAATGCCCTGTATATTAAACGATAAAACAAAATTGGTCAGGGGCCTTTACGGTATATTGGAGCCCGCGATTAAAAAACCCGTCAACTTAGAAGACATAGACTTGGTTATTGTCCCCGGTGTTGCCTTTGATAAAGAAGGCAATCGCCTGGGCCGCGGCAAAGGCTACTACGACCGTTTCTTAAAAAAACTTCCCGATAGGGTAAATTCTATCGGCTTGGCATTCGATTCCCAAATCTTACCTTCTGCCCCCGCCACCCCAATCGATGTAAGCGTGGATAGAGTCATCTTTGCTTAAATTAACTAGGCGCTGATTCTAGCTAACGCTAAAAAACATCAAAAGAGCAGTTTAATTCAAAAACCACATATCTACTTTAAGGTAATAATAAAAGGAGGATTAGGCATACCATGTTGAATATAATTATCTTCACTGTTATTAGCTTGGTTTCCCTATCCTTAGGTTATGTTTTAAGGAAATATGTTGCGGAAAGAAAAATCCAGGATGCGGAAACAAAGGCAAGGCATATTTTAGAGCAGGCAAAAAAAGAAACACAGGACAGGCGCCGCGAAATAGAATTGGAGGGTAAAGACCTACTTTATCGGATGCGCCAGGATTTTGAGCGTCAGACTCAGGACAGGCGCCAGGAAATAGCCAATTTAGAGAAACGCCTGAGCCAAAAAGAGGAAAACATCGACCGCAGGCTTGACCTTTTGGAAAAGAAGGAAAAAGAGATTGAAGCCAGGCACGAAAATACCAGAAGGCAGGAAGAAGCAATAAAAGCCAAGGATAATCAGCTAAATTTGCTCATTGCCGAAGAAAAAGAGCGCTTGCAGAAAATTTCTTCTCTCTCGGCAGAGGAGGCCAAGAAGATTTTACTCAATCGCCTCAATGAAGAATTGACTGCGGAAAAAGCAATGCTGATTAAAAAATATGAGGAAGAATTACGCACGCTATCTGAGAAGAAGTCAAGAGAGATAATTAGCCTGGCGATTCAGAGATGTTCGGCTGAACACACCGTGGAGTCAACGGTCAGCGTAGTCAATTTACCCAACGATGAAATGAAAGGCCGGGTGATTGGTAGAGAAGGCCGAAATATAAGAGCCCTGGAGATGGCCACAGGCGTGGATGTGATTATTGATGATACGCCAGAGGCAGTGACTTTATCCTGTTTTGATACGGTGCGACGCGAGATAGCGCGTCTTAGCCTTGAGAAACTCATTACCGACGGGAGAATTCATCCGGGTAGAATTGAAGAAATTGTGGAGAAGACCAAGAAAGAGATGGACGATAAGATCCGCGAAGAAGGAGAACGCGCAGCCTTTGATGCTGGCATCGACGGTTTACACCCCGAACTGATTAAACTCTTGGGGAGACTAAAATACCGCACCAGTTTTGGCCAGAACGCCCTGCAGCACTCCAAAGAAGTGGCATATCTTATCGGGGTTATGGCTTCAGAGCTGGGATTGGATTTTAAATTAGCCAGACGCATTGGCCTCCTGCATGATATCGGAAAAGCAGTTGACCATCAGGTTGAAGGCACGCACGCCAAAATTGGCGCGGAGCTAGCCAAAAAATATAACGAATCCCAAGAAGTCATAACTGCGATTGAAGCGCATCATGAGGAAACCGAACCAAGAAGCCTATATGCCGTCCTTGCGGTGGCTGCAGATGCCATAAGCGCAGCCAGGCCTGGCGCGCGCCGGGAAACCTTAGAGACTTATATCAAGCGCCTGGAGAAATTAGAGTCCATTGCCAATCTCTTTAAAGGCGTGGAAAAATCCTTTGCTATCCAGGCAGGAAGAGAAATCCGGGTTATTGTGCAACCGGAAAAAATCTCAGACAATGAAGCGGTAAATTTAGCCCGCGAAATTCGTAAAAAAATAGAAGAGGGTATGGAATATCCTGGTCAGATTAAGGTAACGGTTATCCGAGAAACCAGGGCAATTGAATACGCCAAGTAGCATATCGCATGGCGCTTATGGCATATCGTTTGAGCGATAAGCGATTTGCGATAAGCGATAAGCAAAATGAAAATACTATTTATCGGAGATATAGTGGGAAGCCCGGGTAGAGTGGCAGTCAATAAACTTTTGCCTGAGCTAAAAAAAGAATACAACCTTGATTTTGTCATTGCCAATGCCGAGAATGCTGCTGGAGGCTCAGGGATTACTCCGAGAGTAAGCCAGGAGTTATTCGAATCCGGCGTATCCGTCCTTACCAGCGGCGACCATATTTGGAAAAAAAGCGATGTGTTTGATATCATTGATCAGGATGAGCGCATTTTAAGACCAATTAATTTTCCCAGTGGCGCACCGGGAAGAGGCGCAGGTATTTTTGTGGCCAAAAACGGGAATAAAGTAGGCGTAGTTAATGTCCAGGGCAGAGTATTTATGGACGGGCTACTGGAGTGCCCGTTTAAGGCCAGCCGTCAGGCGCTAGAAACATTAGCCAAGGATACCAAGATAATTATCGTGGATATCCATGCTGAGGCAACTTCCGAGAAAGTGGCCTTGGGTTGGTATCTCCAGGACTTAGCCAGCGCTGTTGTGGGTACCCATACCCATATTCAGACTGCGGACGAAAAGATTTTACCTTCAGGATGCGCCTATATTACGGATGTGGGTATGACCGGGCCGTACGATTCGGTTATTGGCAGACGCATAGAAGATGTTTTAAAAAGATTTCTTACCGCAGTTCCCACCAGATTTGAGGTGGCAACTGATGATGTCCAGTTACACGGAGTGGTTTTGGACATAGACGATAAAACCGGTAAGGCAAAATCAATAGTAAGGCTCCAGAAGAAACTTTAAATTAATCGCAGATGATAAATACCAAAACAAAGTTTTCAATTTACGCTATTTGCCTAACGCTATTTTTAAGCCAATTGGGTTTGGGAACACCTAATTCATCCCTTGCGCAAACAGAAAACCTTGAATTTAATTTGGACGTAAATTCAAATACCGTACCTTTACCCAGGATCTTTAGACCCGACATTGACTTAAGCGGCAGGGGATTCCATAAACAGAGTTTCTGGCCTCAAGGCGTAGCTATAAAAGAGGCATTGGATACTTGGCAGCAGGATATCGGTTTTGGCAATCTTTACCGGCTGCAGTATAATCTCTGGGAGATAAATGCGTTGGCCAGAGATAAAGAGGCGCAGGAGAAGCTCTTAGCTAATTATGAAAATATCATCAAGGCTATAAATGACGCTCAGGGTATCGTCATATTGAATATATTCAGTACACCCGCAGGTTTAGGCAAGGCCCTGGATAAAAAAAGCGCTCCCTGGAATTTAAAGGCATTTAAGAGTTTAGTAAAACAGATGATTCAAACCTTAAGTTGTGAGAAAAAATACAATATCTGGTATGAAGTCTGGAGCGCTCCGGACTTAGATGATTTCTACTTGGGTCGAAAACAGGAATACCTTAATTTGTATCGGGCAGTAGCAGAGGCAGTCACTGAACTAAGAGCGGAATATAAAAAACATATACCCATAGGAGGCCCGAGCACCAGCTGGTGGTTCCAGAATCTGGAGGGAAACAACATAGTTAGCCCTGAAAGAAGCCTCATCTACGAATTAATTAAATTCTGCTATCGCTATCACCTGCCGCTAGATTTTATCAGTTGGCACGGCTATTCCACTGACCCCAAAATCGAAAAAGAGTTGACCTCTTACAATAAGACCGGGATTGCCCTTATCCGGGATTGGCTTTCCTATTTTCATTTTGACCGGGATACCCCCTTAATTGTCGATGAATGGAATTACGATAGCGGAGCCAACATGGTATCGGAAAGGCATGAGAAATCCAACGTCTGCGCAAGTTATATCTTAAGCAGGATGAAGCATATGTATGAGGCAGGTCTGGATTATCAGGTTTACTTTAGCCTGGAAGATTTCCAAAACAATAAGGAGCAGGTCTCAAGAAATGTGGGCGTATTCTGGTTTGATAAAGAATCAACGCATAAGCGGGGGACAAAATCTACCTATAATGTCTTTAGAATGCTATCCGGGTTAGACAAAGATATGTTTGGCTCTCCGCTTAAGTCCGAAGATGAATTTGTCGATATCCTGGCCACAAAGGACAAAGACGATCTCAAAATCATCGTCTATAATTATTGCGACCCGGGTATAGCCACCAACTACATTTCCAGAAATATCGGAACCCTTAACAATGCCGAAAGAAAAATTCTGCTCAATCTTATCAAATCCAGAAAATTAGAAAGAATTATTAGGCGGGAATTAGATTTGGCTACCTTGCGGCTTACTAACAGGTTAAAAACCTTATTTAAAAAAGCGCAAGAACTAAACGAACAGGGTGTAAAATTTTCTAACGCTGAGCGTACCATCAAAATCAATATCAAAAATCTCAAAGATGATTATACCTACGCCAGATATGCGGTAGACTCATCCTCTACGCTTAACTGCGATTTTGCTCCAGCTGAAGAAAAAACAATTAAAATAACGGATGTATACCAAGAGGCATTAATCTTAAAGCCGTATTCAGTGAATATGCTCGTTTTTAAAAAGAAGCCTAAAGAGCCGCAGGCGAGTGGTACCGAATCCGCTGGTCAATCAGCCTCCGGAGAACCCAGTAAGAAGGAGCAAACCCCTGCGTTGCCTTAAGAGCCAGACCCAAGAAAATACAGCTGCGCGGACAAAATAAATCTATCCACCTAAAAAAGGCGTATGAGCGCTAAGCCCAATCATATATATACTGTCTCGGAGATAACCCAAGATATCAAGTTAGTTCTCGAAAATACCTTTGGTCGGATTTGGGTGGAAGGAGAGGTATCGGGTTTAAGCCGGATTCCCACCGGCACAGTATTTTTTAACCTAAAGGACAATGCCAGTCTACTTAAGTGCGTTATGTTTTTCTCTGCAGCCAATAGCCTTAAATTTGAATTAAAGGACGGGATCCAACTGGTCTGTTGCGGCCGCATAAGCGTTTATGAAAAAGACGGTAAATATCAATTATACGTGCAATCCGCTGAGCCCAAAGGCATAGGCAGCCTTCAGCTTGCTTTAGAGCAACTAAAACAGAAACTGGAGAAAGAAGGGTTATTTAAACCCGAGCATAAAAGACCAATACCGTATCTACCTTCCAGGATTGGCGTGGTTACATCTTTATCCGGAGCAGCAATAAAAGATATCCTGAAGGTCTTGGACCGTAGATTTAAAGATACGCATATCATTATTAATCCGGTCAGGGTTCAGGGTGAGGGAGCCAAAGAAGAAATTGCTCAGGCGATTAAAGATTTTAACGATTTTAATAGCCGGCTAGATACTGCCAAACGTATTGAGGTGATGATTATAGGTAGAGGCGGAGGAAGCATTGAGGACCTCTGGGCTTTTAACGAAGAAATTGTGGCCAGGGAAATATATAATTCCCGCATACCTGTAATCTCTGCCGTAGGTCATGAGCGTGATGTGACCATCGCGGATTTAGTGGCGGATCTACGCGCAGCCACGCCTTCGGTGGCTGCGGAATTAGTCATACCCAAGAAGGAAGACTTAAAGAATAGAATTACTGAATTAAGCGCAGATTTGAAAAGGGCACTCTCAGAGGTTGTCCTAAATTTCCAGGAAGACATAGATGAACTCCTGCATCGGCTCTTATTAAGCACAGGGCACATCCTGGAGTTGAATATCAGCAATCTGGATATGCTTAGCAAAAAGTTAGCCTTACTTAATCCCAAAATTATGATTAAGCAGTATCAGGAAAAAATAACCAATCTAGCCAGCCAAATCCAGGTCGGGTTAAATCATTTTTTAAAATTACGCCAGGCAGAATTCAGCAAGGCATTGGAGAAGCTCTCGAGCTTAAGCCCTTTAAATATCTTAAGCCGCGGTTACAGTATTACTTTTCAGATGCCCGCAGGTAGAATTATTAAGGAAGCCTTATCCATAAAAGTCGGCGAAGTAATTAAAACCAAATTGCATAAAGGCGAAATCTTAAGTCAGGTCACCAAAATAGCTAACAGTTAACAGTGTACAGTTTACAGCGTTATGGTTATACAAGATTTTGATTTCGAAAAATTAAATGTGTATCAAAAAGCATTAGATTTTATTCATAAGACATTTGCAATATATAAGAAGTTGCCAAAAGAATTTACTTATACTGTTGGCGATAACTTAGTAAGAGCCTGTCTCTCGATAGCGAATAATTTAGCAGAGGGCAGCGGAAAGAAATTTAAGAAAGAGAAAGCCAGATATTACGGGACTTCTTTAGATTCTGCTAGAGAATGTATATCGGTTTATAATGTTTTACGTAGAGAAGAGCTGATTGAAGAAGATATATACCAGCAAATACGTGCACAGGCGCACGAAATTACAAGCATGCTTTGCGGTTTAATCAAGTCACTTGAGTAGTGCAGTACACTGTAAACAATAAACTGTAAACTTTTTCGACCGAAGGGAGAAAATGATGGCTGAGATAAAATTCGAGGAGGCTTTAAAAAAATTGGAAAAGATTGTGGAAGATTTGGAAAAAGGCGATTTATCTCTGGATGAGGCTTTAAAAAAATATCAGGAGGGGATTGAACTCTCGCGGCTGTGCAGCCAGAGATTAGAAAACGCCAAGAAAAAAGTTGATGTTTTAGTAAAAAACAAAAAAGGCGAATTCGAACTTAAAAGCCTGGATGAAACCAAGATAGAGGAATAATGCTGCTGGATATTATCCACTCCCCAAAAGAATTAAAAAAAATTCCGTCTGAACAATTGCCTAACCTTGCCTCGGAAATACGCGCAAGGATGATTGAGGTAGTTTCTTTGACCGGAGGACATCTAGCTTCCAGTTTAGGGGCAGTAGAACTAGCCATTGCCCTGCATTACTGCCTGGATATGCCGCAGGATAAGATTATCTGGGATGTGGGGCACCAGTCCTATGCGCATAAAATTCTGACTGGCCGCAATAATAATTTTGATTGCCTGCGTCAATACCGGGGTTTAAGCGGTTTTCCCTGCCGCGATGAATCCGAATACGATGCTTTTACCACCGGTCACAGTTCAACTGCGGTTTCCTTAGGCCTGGGTCTAGTCTGCGCCAGGGACCTTTTACCCAATGAGCAATATTTTAGAGTTGTGGCAGTAATTGGTGATGGTTCCCTAAGCGGCGGTTTATGTTTCGAGGGTTTAAATAATGCCGGCCACTTAAAAAAAGATTTGCTGGTCGTCTTAAATACCAATGAGTTATCCATTGCACCCAATGTCGGTGCCATAAGTACCTATCTTAACAAACTCATCTCCCTGCCCATTTATAATCGGTTCAAAAATTCGCTGGAAGAACTGCTTAAATCCCGGCTACCTAAGGGAAGCCGGATTTTAAAAATCGCCAATAAGTTTGAGGAGGGCCTTAAAGGTCTGTTTGTACCAGGCATCTTATTTGAAGAATTGGGGTTTCGCTATTTCGGGCCGCTGGATGGCCACAATTTGAATCTTTTAATCCACACTTTAAGAAATATCATGAATATTAAAGGACCTCTCCTGCTGCATGTAATTACCAAAAAGGGCAAAGGTTATCCGCCGGCGGAAAATGACCCGGTAAAATTCCACAGCGCCAGCCCCTTTGATATTACCACTGGTAAGGGCATTGCTGGGGGAGGTTCTACTCAAAGTTATACCGAGGTATTCAGCCAGAAATTAATGGAGGTGGCTAAGAAAAATCAAAAAATTGTGGCAATTACTGCGGCTATGCCAGAAGGCACGGGTCTGGATAAGTTCCGGGATACATATCCCCAAAGATTCTTTGATGTGGGCATTGCCGAGGAACATGCGGTTTGTTTTGCTGCAGGCCTTGCCAATCAAGGACTTAAGCCAGTGGTAGCGATATATTCCACATTTCTACAGCGCTCCTACGACCAGATTATTGAAGAAGTGGCTTTACAAAATCTAAGCGTTATCTTTGCCATTGACCGCGCAGGTATTGTTGGAGGCGATGGTGCAACCCATCAGGGTATTTTTGATATTGCTTTTTTGAGACCCGTACCTAATTTAGTGGTAATGGCACCCAAAGACGGTAATGAATTAAAGGATATGCTGGAATTTGCCATTGACTTAAAGTGTGCGGCAACGCTGCGCTACCCTAAAGACAATATCCCGAATGGCAATTTGGCTAGTTCTCCGATAGAATTAGGCAAGGCTGAACTTTTAAAAGAAGGCAAAGATGCTTTTATCATTGCTTTAGGCACCATGGTTATCCCCAGCCTTCTGGCAGCGGAAATTTTAGCTAGGGGAGGTCTGGAAGTAGGTGTGGTTAACGCCAGGTTTGTTAAACCCTTAGATATAACATTATTCAAAAAAATAAGTAGCGCGGTGAAATTTATCTTTACAGTAGAAGAAGGCGTTTTAGAAGGCGGATTCGGCAGCGCAGTGAGAGAGGTAATTGATAAGCCGGTAACCAGAATAGGCTTATCTTCAGATTTTATACCTTGCGGCAGAAGAGATATTCTTCTAGAGAATTATGGTTTAAACAGCCAGGGCATAGTTAAGCAAATCAAATCCATCATTAAATAAAATTTTATATGCCTAAGATAACTATTAACCGAGAAAGATGTAAAGGTTGTTTACTCTGCATAAGTTTTTGCTCAAAAGGCGCAATCAGCGTCGATACCAAGTTAAACCAAAAAGGGCTAAAGCCAGTAAGATTTAAGGATAACGCCGCTTGCGTAGGATGCGCTATGTGCGCTTTGATTTGTCCGGATTGTTGCATTGAGGTGTGGGAATAAATGGTCAAAAAAATACTGATGAGCGGAAATGAGGCAATTGCTGAAGGCGCTCTAGAGGCCGGATGCCCTTTCTACGCCGGGTACCCCATTACCCCTCAGAATGAAGTGCCGGCTTATATGGCCCAGCATATGCCGGAGAAAGGCAGAGTGTTTATCCAGGCAGAATCAGAACTGGCAGCTGTAAATATGGTATTTGGAGCAGCAGCAGCTGGGGCAAGGGCAATGACCTCTTCTTCCAGCCCCGGAATAAGTTTAAAACAGGAGGGCATCTCTTATCTTGCTGGCGCAGAACTGCCAGCGGTAATTGTTAATGTGATGCGCGGAGGTCCGGGCTTAGGCAACATCGCACCTGCGCAATCCGACTACTTTCAAGCTACCCGCGGCGGAGGGCACGGTGATTATCACTGCATCGTTCTTGCGCCTTTTTCCGTGCAGGAGGCTTATGAATTAACCATCCTGGCTTTTGATTTGGCAGATAAATACAGAAATCCTGCGATTATCTTAGGAGACGGTCTATTAGGCCAGATGATGGAGCCGTTGCGCTTAGCAGATGGCAGGCCTAAAGCCCAAAACCTAAAACTTAAACCCTGGGCTTTGACAGGCTGCAGGAAGAGAAAGCCAAATATAATAAAATCCTTTTATCTGGAAGAGGGCGCGTTAGAAAAATTTAATCTTAAGTTACAGAAAAAATATCAGGTGATTTATAATAAAGAGCAAAGATACGAAGGGTTATTTCTCGAGGATGCTAAGGTTATTCTGGTTGCCTACGGCACCATGGCCAGAGTTGGCCGGGCAGTAGTCAAGCGGCTAAGGCAGAAAGGTAAAAAAATCGGTTTGATCCGGCCCATAACACTCTGGCCCTTCCCGGATAAAATATTTAAGCAACTGCTAAAATCCGCTAAAAAGCCAAGGTTTTTGGCTGTTGAGATGTCTTATGGCCAGATGCTTCAGGATGTGAAATTGGCTTGCGAAGGAAAACTTCCAGTTGAATTTTTAGGTAGATCCGGCGGAGGTATGCCTACCGAAGAAGAAATTATAAACAAAATAAATCGTTTTGCTCGTTAATCTCGTTATGCCCGTTAGCGGGCTAAACGAACAAAACGGGCTAAACGAACAAAACGATAATATGAAAAAAATATACAGCCACCCCAAGTCGTTAAGAAACATATCCATGCATTATTGCCCGGGCTGCGGCCACGGCATAGCTCACCGTCTGGTTGCGGAAATTGTGGATGAATTAGGAATAAGAGAAAGAGTCATTGGCATTGCTCCGGTTGGCTGCGCAGTGGTTGCCTATAATTACTGGGATTTTGATTGTTGCGAGGCTGCGCACGGCAGGGCTTTGGCTGTGGCAACTGGAATCAAAAGAGTCAGACCTGATAATATAGTATTTACCTACCAGGGTGACGGTGATTTGGCAGCTATTGGCACAAATGAAACTATACATGCAGCTAACCGCGGAGAAAATATCACAGTGATATTTATCAATAATGCCATTTATGGTATGACCGGAGGCCAGATGGCGCCCACAACTTTATTGGGGCAGAAAACCGCAACTACCCCCCGGGGCAGAAATGCCAAGTTTGAGGGTTATCCTTTAAAAATATCTGAGATGCTGGCCCAGTTAAAAGGAGTAAAATATATAGAACGGGTTTCTTTACATTCACCGCAAGAAGTCATCAAGGCTAAATCCGCTATAAAAGAGGCATTCCAAAATCAAATGCAGGGGGTGGGTTTTTCTTTAGTCGAGATACTTTCTTCATGCCCGACTTACTGGGGCTTAAGTCCGAAACCTGCTTTGGATTGGATAAGAGATGTTATGGTAAAAGAGTTTCCGCTGGGTAGAATTAAATAAATACTTAGGTTTGAGTTATGACGGAAAAAATTATCATTGCTGGAGCAGGCGGCCAGGGTATAATGCTCCTGGGTAAGGTTTTGGCAGTAGCGGTCTTAAAAGAGAACAAACATGTGAGTTGGCTGCCTGCTTATGGTCCTGAGGTGCGCGGGGGAGCTGCGCATTGCACAGTCATCATCTCCGACGATGAAATAGGTTCGCCCTGTGTGGATAAGGCAGATACCTTAATTATTATGAATGCCCTTTCGTTTGCGCGTTTCAAAAGCAGAATAAAAAAAGGCGGGCTGATGATTGTAAATAAATCCCTGGTTTGTGGTAAGCGAAAAATAAAAGGGGTCAGGGTATTGGCATATCCCTTTACGGAAATCGCCTTTAAACTGGGTAATCCAAAAGTGGCGAACATGGTAGCCTTGGGCTGCTATTTGGCTCAAAAAAATAAGGTTCATACCGAGAGTGTTTTTAAGGCCATGCAGGATATCGCTCCGCAAGAAAAAAAAGGGCTTATCGAAATTAATAAAAAGGCTTTGTTAAGCGGTAAGGAGTTAGTGAAATGATTAGGGTTCGTTTTGCACCCTCGCCAACCGGAAATCTGCATATCGGAGGAGCGCGCACAGCTTTATTCAATTGGCTTTATACCTGCGCTAAAAAAGGTAAATTTATTTTGCGGATAGAAGATACGGATAAGGAACGCTCGGAACAAAAATACCTGGATGAAATCCTGGATAGTTTAAGGTGGTTGGGCTTTGACTGGGATGAGATTTATTATCAGAGCCAGAGGTTTGGTATTTACCGGGAACTTGCCCAAAGGCTCTTAAAAGAGGGGAAGGCTTATGAAGAAGAACCCCTAAGCGAAAATAAACAAACCAAAGGCAAAGCTATCGTGTTCAAAATCCCGTCGGAGAAGGTAAAAATAAATGACCTTATCCACGGTGAAATCGAATTTGATACCAATGTTATCAAAGACCAGGTGCTCATTAAATCTGACGGAACACCCACCTATAATTTCGCCTGTGTGGTAGATGATGCCACCCTGCAGATTAGCCACGTCATCAGGGGTGATGATCACATCTCAAATACCCCTAAACAGGTGATACTCTATAAGGCACTGGGGTTTCCTGTGCCTGAATTTGCGCATCTGCCCCTAATATTAGGTAGAGAAGGGGGCAGACTCTCCAAAAGAACCGGAGCAACCGCCATTTCTGATTACCGCAAAATGGGATATCTACCCTCGGCTCTGGTAAATTACCTTTTACTGCTGAGCTGGTCTCCGGGTGAAAACCGCGAGATAATTGAAATAGAGGAAGCTGTGAAATTGTTTGACATTAAGCAGGTCAATAAGACCGCAGCCACTTTTGACCTAGACAAACTCAACTGGATAAATAACCAGTATCTAAAAAAGATAGACACTGCCAAATTAACCGAACGGATTATCCCGCTATTGGTGGCTAAAGGATACATAAGCCAAGATAATTTCGATAGAGATTATGTAATCTCTTTAGTAAAATTATTCCAGCCGCGGCTTTCTACCTTAAATGACTTTGTAGATTGGGCGGATTTTTTCTTTGTCGATGACATCGACCCTGACCCCAAAGCCCAGGATAAATTTTTAAGCCAAGACCTGTCGCATGAATTTAAACTTTTTATCGAAAGGATGGATGGGCTTGAGCAATTTGACATCCCTACCATTGAAACCAGTTTTCGGCAGTTGGTTTCCCAGCTAAATATACCGGCAAAAACGCTGATTCATCCCATAAGAGTAGCCCTTACTGGCAAGACTATTGGGCCAGGCCTATTTGAAGTAATATACTATTTAGGTAAAGAGCGCACTAAAAAACGGTTGATGAAATGGGTGAAAAGGAGCTAAATTATGTCTAGATGCGCAAAATTAATTCTCTTCGGGTTTTTTATTTTATTATTAAGCGGATGCGAAACTGCCAAAGGTTTTTCTAAAGGCATGGCCAAGGGTATGACTGGTATAGCTGGCGCTGTCGGCGATACCGCAGAGGGGGTAGCCAAAGACACCTACACCGCTTATAATTTTATTAGTGCAATTGATGACTGGATAAAAGAGAACCTTTGGTAAAAATTTGCCCTGTCGTCTTGCATGAACAGACAACTTACGGAGCACGAGTTCACATTTATTGCGACGTAGGTTGTAGTCCGCCACGAGTCTTGGCGGACGTCTGCGAATGCAATCCTTGCGAGTGTAACGAGCAAGGATAATAATAGAATATTATTGCCCTCTAGTGCAATGGTAGCACGACTGGCTCTGGACCAGTTAATTGTGGTTCGAATCCACAGGGGGCAGCCAATCATTTAGACAAGTTTAATTTAACAATTCCATCCTTCTTAACGCACCCGTTATTTAAAACTTTCCGGGATTAAAAAATTCTAAAATAGAAAGACAAAATTCGGAGGTAATATGCCTGAGCTTATAAAGTCGGCAGTAAAAAATTTAGAAAAGATGATGGAATTTCCTAAGGAAGGGGTATTTAGTAAAGTCTTAATTAAAAGTAGAGTTTCGAATCATACGCTTATCTGTCTTGCTAAGGGTAGCGATATTTCCGAGCACACCTCAACTCGGGAAGCAGCGGTAACTGTATTAAAAGGCAAAGGCATTTTTGTTTTGAAAGGAAAGAAGATTAAAATGAAGTCAGGCGTATTTATATTTATGCCTAAGAATGCGCCTCATTCATTAAGTGCCGATGGAAACTTAGCCATACTTTTGAGTCTTTCGGGATAGATTTATATTTAAATTAAGAAACTGCCTAAAACATTAGGTGGCAGAGCCTTAAAAAGAGGGTCTTAATTTTACTCTTGCCCGCGAATATATTCTTGATATATTCGCTGATTAAGGATATAATATAGCCTGTTAAGTCCAGCCCTGGTTAAGTGCCCCTAACCAGGATTTTTCTTCTTATACTATGTCAGTAAAATTTCACATTGATTTTCGAAAAAACCATAAATTAAAACCAGAGACAATCTTCATCAATGGAAATGGGTTATCTTTAAAAGGCGATAATAACCGCCTTGTTATTTTAATCCACGGCCTTACTGGCACGCCCAATGAGATGAAATTTTTAGCACATTTCTTGAATAAAAGAGGTTATTCCGTAATCTGTCCCAAATTGGCTAACCACGGCCAGCCGCTGGGGATACTTAAAAAAACAAAATGGCAGGAGTTTTACCAGTCAGTACGAAAAACATTTTTAGAAATAAAAGAGAGACCCGATTTGATTTTTGTTTCGGGTTTATCCATGGGCGCATTGCTGGCCCTACTTCTTGCTGAGGAGTTTCCCGGTAAAATTTCCGGGGTAAGCTGTCTTTCTCCTACCTTATTTTACGATGGTTGGAATACGCCATGGTCAAAATGTTTACTTCCCTTAGCGTATCTGACTCCCTTAAAACATTGCTTCTATTTTAAAGAAGACCCGCCTTACGGAATAAAAAACGCACAGGTGCGTCAGCTTGTGCATAAGTATTATAGTCAGGCCAAGTTAGATGATATTAGGGGAATTGCGCAATACGGTTATCCTTATTTCCCGGTAACCCTGCTTTATCAATTATACCTTTTGGTAAAATATCTAAGTAGCAGATTGGGGAATATACGTGCGCCGGTCCAGGTTATCCAAGCCCAGGATGATGATATGACCAGTGTTAAAAATGCGCAGTTTATCTATGACCGAGTTGCCTCGCAAAATAAAGAGATGGTGCTCTTGAATAATTCCTACCATGTCATTACTGCTGACCAGGAGCGGGATAAGGTAGCCCAGGAGATGGTGAGGTTTTTTGAGGGGATTTTAAAAGATGCATAACAAAAGATTGCCGAGTTTATCAAGGTGTATGGTTTTTTTTGATTTTGACAATACTATGACTTTTTTTGATGTGCTGGACGATATCGTAAAACGTTTTTCCATCAATAGAGATTGGATAGCATTTGAAACAGCCTGGAAAAAAGGCAAGATAGGCTCTCGAGCTTGTTTGGAAGGCCAATTGCAAAGTGTAAGAATAACCAAGAAGGATTTGTCGCAATATCTGTCCCAAATAATAGTCGACCCCCACTTCCATAAATTTTTCGCTGTATTAAAAAGGGAAGGAATAAAGCCGGTTATCTTAAGCGATAACTTTACTTTTATCATAAAGTCCACCCTAGAGAATAACGGCATAAATGGAGTAAGCGTATATGCCAATGAGCTAAGGTTCAAAAAAGATAAACTTATACCTTCATTTCCGTACCAGAATAGACATTGTTCCCGTTGCGCCCATTGCAAAAAGATAAACCTGCTAAAAAAAGGCATCCGCGATAAAGTAATTATATATATAGGAGATGGGCTTTCAGATGTTTGCCCGGCGGAGTGCTCGGATTTAGTATTTGCTAAGGGCGCTCTACTTAAACACCTAAGAAAGACAAGGAGATTATCTTTGGCATTTAATAACCTAGAGGACATAGATAATTACTTCAGGGGGTTGGAAAGATGAACCAGAAACAGAAGGTGGATAAGAAATCCTCCGGACGCAAGAACGACGAACTTTTGCGGCTTGAGGCAGAGTATTGTTCATGGGGAGACACTGTACACTACGCCGAAAAATTAAATATCTTTGACCGAGCCGAAGGAATATATCTTTATGACCGGGAAGGCAAAGAGTATCTGGACCTGCAGATGTGGTATTCCGCGGCGAACTTCGGTTATAAAAACCCGCGATTAAACGAAGTGCTAAAAAAACAAATCGATAAACTGCCACAGCTGGCTTGTCAGTATCTCCATGAAGAAAAAATAAGGCTGGCGACAAAACTTTCCCAGAGAGCTGGAAGGATTTTTGAAGAAAAAGGCAGGGTCCATTTCAATGTCGGCGGCTCAGCCGCCATAGAAGATTCCCTCAAAATTGTAAGAAGCCATAGCGGAAGGAATCTGGTATTTGCATTTATGGGCGGATATCACGGAAGGACCCTGGCTGCCTCGGCAATTACCTCAAGTTATCGCTACAGGGAAAAATTCGGGCATTTTTCAGACCGGGCATTGTTTATACCGTATCCTTACTGCTTCCGCTGCCCTTATGAGAAGAAAAGAGAGTTCTGCGACCTTTATTGCCTGAGGCAGTTTGAGAGGTTATTTGAAACAGAATATTACTCTATTGTTAACAACAAAACAAATAAATGCGAATTCGGTGCTTTTTATATAGAGCCTGTACAGGGCACAGGCGGATATATCGTGCCTCCTGCGGATTATTTCACCGGCCTTAAAGAAATTTTAGATAGATACGACATACTTTTGGTCGATGACGAAATCCAAATGGGGTTCTTTCGCACCGGAAGATTCTGGGCTATTGAACATTTCAATGTGATACCGGATATCATTGTTTTTGGAAAGGCGCTTACCAACGGCCTCAACCCCTTGTCAGGCATATGGGCAAAAGAAAAACTGATTTCACCGCAGGTTTTTCCTCCGGGTTCTACCCACTCCACATTCTCTGCAAATCCTTTGGGAACAGCCGTGGGCTTGGAAACCATAAAGTTAATCGAAGAATCCAATTTTGCTATCGAGGTACCTAAAAAAGGCGAGTATTTTGTTTCTGCTTTAAGGAGACTTGCCAAGAAATACCCCCAGATTGGGCATGTAGAAGGTCTGGGTCTGGCAATAAGAATCGAGATGTGTCAGAAGGACAGTTTCACACCCAATAAAGAGCTTACCGATGCCATCACCAATATGGGTTTAAGCGGAAATCTGAATGTCGCCGGGAAAAAAAGAGGCCTGATTTTAGACGTGGGCGGCTACTACAAAAATGTTTTTACCTTGGCGCCCTCATTGTATATCCAGGAGAAGGAGATAGACCTGGCAGTTGCGCTGTTTGAAGAGGCCCTGCGTAAAGGCATTGCCATGGCTTCTTAACTACCGCTTAATGTAACCAGGATTATCCCCAGCACAACAAGAATTGTTCCTACCCAGCGTTTAGACTCCACTTTTTCTTTTAATATTAGGCTTGAGGCCAAGGCAATAAAAATATAGTGCATGCTGTCTAAGGAAAAAGCAAAATTCAAATCCGCCTTAGACAAAACGAATAACCAGATGAATAGAGACAGACAACTGAAAATAAATCCTATCCATACCTTAGGGATCAATGCTAATCTGATAATGAAGCCGAATATTTTTTTAATACTTGTGATAGAGGCATTTAAAGAGTTTATAGAGGTCTTCAAAAATAACTGGCTGATAGTATCGCAGATACTCGTCGATATTATCAATAACATAATAAAAGTAAGACTCACCTTCATGTTATGACAGTTTTGTCCTTTTTAGTGCTCAGCGATACTAATATTATTCCCACCAATATAAAAGATATCCCCGCCCATCTTAAAGCGGATACTTTCTCATGCAGGAGAATAACCGAAACCAGAGGCACCAGTATATAACTAAAGCTACATACCGGAACCGCGACGCTTAAGTCTATTTTAGAAAGCACCGTTGACCAGATAATAAATGTCAGCAACACCGACGTCAAGCCCAGCCATAAAAATCCTGAAGAGGCCACACTTTTTATAAATATGAGCGCATCTTGGAAGCCACTTATCATAAATCCGCTTTCCGGCAGAGCACTTTTTTTAAAGCAGAAGTGCGTAAAAGTCTCAAGGAAATCGGTAGCCAAGAGGATTAGAAGTATTTTTAAAGTGAGTTTGCCTTTATGCATCATTTATGTTTTCATCAAAATTTGTTAGACTCAATATTTTTGCCAGTAATCTCAAAATTAAGTTCAAAATGGGATTACTGTGCTTTACGTAAGCATATAAAGGGGTGAGTCGCCCGCCCAGTTTTAGCTTAGGGTTATAATCGGTTTGGCCAACCTGATAATAGCGTAGGGAATTTTCCAGGCACCATTTGATATTATAACACCAGCTGAAAAAATATAAATTATATTTATAGGCAATATCGTAATCAAAGCCGATAAACTTATCTATCAGTGTATCTTCGTGCACGAAACAGAGGTTGAAAGCCGCTAGTTTCCCATCTACATAGTAAAGAAAGAATTTTACCTGCGGCTGAAAATTCCTGGCGATATTGATAAAAAATTCTTTGGTCAGTTTTTCAAATTTTACCTTGCCGGCATTATAGGTATTTAAATAAAGCCCGTATACATCTTCGATTACAGCCTCAACGTTATCGACGACTTTTACCTCCATATCTTTAGCAGATTCCGCTTTTTTTATTTTGCGGCGCAAATTTTTTCGGGTATTGCGGCTTAAGGTTCTAAAATAATCTTCCAGAGAATTGAAAGACAATTCCGCAACTACTGTCGGGAAACTTCCGGCTCTAAAGAAACCTCTGTTTTTAAGCGGTTCCAGAGTAGGCAGATCCTCCTTCAAGAAATCTTTAAAGATGACCAAGGGGATATTATTTTCCCTGGAGAGCCTTTGTATTACCCTGATTAGTTTAGCGACAAGAGTATCTTTATCCTCATAGCCAGGCCTTAAACCCAAAATCCCGTTTTCCCCAAAAGGAGAACCGCAGAATAGAGTTTTGAGTATAAAAAACCGCGGGATCAGTCTACGGATAAACTGGATTAATCTTTGCGCCTGTCCCTCAATGACGACGTCCAGATTAAAATCAGTAACAAACAGAGGCGCGATTAAAATGAGGTCTTTATCTGAGTAAATCAGTATATAATAAAAAGAGAACCCCCGGAGGTTTGACTCTTCAATGGTTTTGAAAAAATCGTACCCTTCAGGGATGTCGCCGAAAATTAAGTCCCATTCCGGCCTTCCAATATTTTTTACTGAATCTAAGACTTTATAGGTCAGTTCTTTCATCTTTATTTAAATACCTTGCTAAAGAAAGTATTCTATCATAAAATAATTAAAAAAGTATAATTTATTGGCGCAAATAATTTTTAAAAATGGGCATTTTTAAAGAGATCCCTCCCACAGCAGGCTTCCCGCTTTATCTTAACGATTTTATATCTTTATTTAAAAGGGGAAGTCTGGAAGAGGACCTAAGCAATTATCTTGAACTGGATTATGTCAGCCTGACCTATTCTGGCACAGCAGCATTATATCTTATTCTGGAGAGCCTAAAAGAAGTCTCCGGAAAGACCAGTGTGGTTATACCCTCATATGTATGCCCGCTAGTGCCCCTGGCAATAAAAAGAGCAGGTTTAAAAGTAGAGGTTTGCGATATAGGCCCAGACAATTTTGATTTTGACCTCGGAGAATTAGAAAATTTATGCTCTCAAAATAATGATATCCTGGCAGTTATCGCTGTACATTTAGGGGGTATCCCGGTAGATTTTGAGCCTATGGAAAAAATAGTTAAGAAACAGGGGATATTTATCATTGAAGATTGCGCACAGTCATTGGGCGCAACCTACCACGGCAAGAAAACCGGAGTCCTGGGAGATTTTTCTTTTTTTAGCCTTTGCCGGGGTAAAGGCCTGACCATCTATGAAGGGGGAGTGGCAGCGACCTCCAAAAAAGAATACGGCCAGATTCTAGATAAAAAGATAAATCTGCTGGCAAAAGATGATTTTCTTTCAGAGATTTTAAAAATATGGGAATTGTTAGGATACTGGGTTTTTTATCGGCCGCAGCTATTCTGGTTTGTTTTCCGACTTCCGCAGATTTTCTGGAATTTAGGCGGCAATAAATTAAAAGCCCTGGGAGAATATTTCACGCCTGAGTTTCCAATACACAAAGTATCCAGGATTAGAAAGGCAATAGGACACGCCCAATTTTATCGCCTGGAGGAAGAGATCGAAAAACAACGCAAGAAAGTATCTTTTTATTTAGAAGCCTTTAAAGGAATAAGAGGACTCAAAGCAATCCAAGAATACCCGGACACAAGGGCAACCTACCCGTATCTGACTTTAATTTTTGATACTCCTCAGATGCGCAATAAGGCGTTACAAATATTCAAAGATTCGGGTTTAGGAGTATTCCAGGTTTACGCCTATGCAATCGGTGACTACGATTATTTAAAACCAATAATTCCTCAAAAAGACTATCCTGGCGGAGGCTATCTAGCCGAACACACAATAACACTATCGACAAGCGCATTTTTAACCCAAGAAGATTTAGCCTCAATTATTCAGACTATAAAAAATCTATAGCCCTTATAGCGCATCAGGACTTTTAGGGATAGATTGGTTAAGCTTATAAAAATAATTGACACATTCGGCGACAAGCACACAACGGGACATTAGACTCTAGAGTGCTGTCGCGCTCAGTGTCAACACTGAGTATCTTCAATAATGTAGAAACAAGCTAAATATGTATCAGTAGATACGAATGTGTTGACAAGCGTATGAAATTATAATATAACAACCGATATGAAAAGAATGTTAAGAGTATCCTTTATCTTGTTTTTAAATTTATCTCTGGTTTTAGTATACAATAGCTATTGCTCAGAAGGACAAAAACAGAAATCCCTTCAGGGCATAGAGTATTTCACGGGTTTTGCCCAGGCAAAATTAAGGGGAAAAGGAAGTTATAGCTCTATCCCCTTTATGGTTGATTTCGACTTTAATCTTAAACCCTTAACTAAAAAAATAGGTTTTAATCCTCCGGGATTACTGCAATTCCAATTAGAGCCTTTCATTGCCCCTGTTTATCAACCCGATAGTAATGTAGAGATGGGGAACTCCTTTTTGCTCAAAATTGGCTTTTTGCCAGACACCTTTAAATTCCAGCCTTATTTTAAAGGCGGCCTAGGTATGGTCTATATCACCCAGCATACCCGTGAACAATCCACCCAGTTTAACTTTATCGAATACACCGGTGGAGGTATCCATTATCTTTTTAATAAAAATACCGCCCTCACCCTTGAAGGCCGCTACCGCCATCTCTCCAACGCCTCTATCAAACAACCTAACAAAGGAATCACCTCGTATTTCGTACTCATCGGTCTCTCATATCTATTCTAAGCATCTGTCAAAATTTAAATAAAAGGATAATCCCGAGTGTATTCTGGCTATAGAATAAGTATTAGGGACGGTTCTCAAACCAAAGCAAAACTGTCCCCTAAACAGGGACAGTTTTAGTTCACTTTAAGAACCGTCCCTTTTTTATTGACGAAATAGCTGAGGTAAAGTAAAATAAGACAATAAATTAGATGAAATTACGCGCGGGTGGTGGAATGGCAGACACGCTACTTTGAGGGGGTAGTGGGGCAACCCGTGAGAGTTCAACTCTCTCCCCGCGCATAAAAATAAACCCCGCCTTTCTTTGAGTGATTTAACATTTTTTAAGAAGGGCGGGGTATTTTATTCTGCCTTACGTTTGTCTTTTACGTAATTACTTCTTTCCAATTTTTTGGCATAAGATTTTAATTCTGCACCGATCTCGCCTATCTGAGCCACATGCTCTATCTTTCTAAACTCATTGGTCACGATGCCAATAGATACAGACAAAAGGGGTATTTTTTGTTCTTTGCCCTTGCGGTCTTTAGCAATGATATAACCGTTTTTTCTATCTCTTTCGTTATAAAAGGAGGGCACGGACTTTTCAAAATCATCGATTATCTTTTGACAAATCTTATCGGAAGCATTAATAGAGCTGGCTATAACAAAATCATCTCCGCCGATATGGCCGATAAAATCATCGGGGTTTCCGTATTCCTTGACGGAGCGTATCAGTATTCTGGCAGTCTCGCGGATTACCTCATCCCCGTGTTCAAAGCCATAGATATCATTGTAGGCTTTAAATTTATCCAGGTCGATATAACAGACCGCAAACAGATTTTTACTTTCCAGTTGCCGCGAAAGTTCATTTAAAATTGGGATATTGCCGGGCAGCCGGGTTAAAGGATTGGCCTCAAGGTCGCGTTGGGTGCGGCGTAAAATCATCCGGATGCGCGCTGACAATTCTTTGGGCTCAAACGGTTTTACGATGTAGTCATCGGCACCGGCATTAATCCCGTCTATCTTATCGTCCAACTCGCCTTTTCCGGTTACCATTATTATGGGCAGATGCTGTAAAAGCAGGTCTTTTTTAATCTCGAGGCATACCTGTTTTCCGTTCATCTTGGGCATATTGTAATCAAGTAACACCAGGTCCGGAGATTTTGATTTGATAATCCGTATGGCTTCCTCGCCATCCCTGGCTTTTAAAATTTCGTAGTTTTCTTCGGAAAGGCTGATTTCCAAGACATCCAGTATGTCCGGGTCATCGTCAACAAGTAGTATCCGCGCTTTAGCCATAAATTCTCCTTAAGATTATTTTAACGGAAGAGTGAAACTAAAAGTACTTCCTTTGTTCAATGCGCTTTCTAACCAGATCTTACCGTTGTGCGCTTCAACAATGTGTTTTACCAAAGATAACCCTAAGCCTGTGCCTTTTACCTGTTGATTTATAAGGTTATCCACGCGGTAGAATTCCTGGAAGAGTTGGCTCAAGGCCTCCGCAGGTATCCCCACGCCTGTATCTGCTATATCGACCTGCACTTGGTTTTCTTTGAGTTTTACCCTGATAGTTATTTTCCCGTTTTTGGGGGTAAACTTGACGGCATTGCCTAAGAGATTAATAAAGACCCGCTCGATTTGGCCGCGGTCTACAAATAGTGGCGGGATCTTCGCTTGAATATCGGTGACCAGTTCAATATTTTTGTTTTTGCATTGGATAGAGATTATATCCGCTACATGGTCGATGATGTTTTTGATATCCTGTTCCTCGGTTTTCATTATGGTTTTACCTGCCTCAATGCGGGCAATATCCAGAAGGTCATTTACCATATGCACCAGTTCGTCGCTATGCACATTGATTTTTTCCAGTCTTTCCTTAGCAGCGGGGGGCAGGGCGCCTAATTTCTCCGCCGTCAATATCGCGGCATAACCTTTGATGGAGGTAAGGGGGGTCCTTAATTCATGCGAAACCGCCGAGATAAAATCGGTTTTGCGTTTACTTACTGCCTTGACTTCATCCAAGACCTGGCTTAAGGCACGGGTTCTTTCTTCAACTTTTTTCTCCAGTTCCTGTTGCGAGCGCCAGATTTTCTCAAAGAGCCGGGCGTTTTCCAGGGCCTGGCTGATTTGGTTAGCCAATATGGTGATTAATTCCTGGTCTCCTTCGGTAAGAGAGGTATCCGTATGCCGCGTTCCTACAAACAGGAAACCTTTGCTGCCTTCTTCGGGCAAGATGGGGCAGATTATAAAATAGACCACATCGAAGATATCGTTTATCTTTTTTATGAGCGCATCGTTTTCGGGATTGGAAATCGACGAAAATGTTTTTGCGTTTCTAATCAGATCCAGATAAAGATTCTTATCCGCCTCCACAGAAGACCTTACTATTTTTATTTCGTCTTCGGAATAGCCGATATTAAGATAAAGCGCAAATTTTTTTTCTTTCTCGTTCCATAAAAAGCCGCAGGCCAGCTCAAAGCCCAGGTCTTCAAGATTACCGGGCTCGATCATCTTAAAAATGAGATTTTCCTGCAGGGTGGTGCTGATGGTGCGGGTAAGCCTCTGCAGGGCATACAGCCCGGTTATTTTTTTATCCAGTTCTTCCTGGGCCTTGTTTAATTCCACATCCGTACGCACGATAAGCTTGGCCTGTTCGTCCATTTCATCCAGCGACCTCTTTAGGTCCTCAATTGCTTTTTGTAGATTTTTAATTATTTTTATTTTTGCGGAAACCAACATTACGAGCAAAATTATAAGACCAACTACGAACAGAATGGCAGTTATAATAGAGACGCTACTTGGCATATCAGTTTAACCTCCGATAGCTAAAAGAGTAATGGTGTGGTTATGCGAATAGGCTTTGCCTTGGTAGCTAATTGCGCTTAGGGGCGCCTGCTCTCCGTAGGTGTAGAACCCGATTAACGGGGTGTTGTTGCCGAATTCATTTTTAATAATCTCAAGTTCTTTAAGAGCGTCCCGGCCCAATAAGATATATCTGGATATTGAGTCGAATACAAATACGAATTCGGCTTGAGCCTCAAGCAGGCCTTTTTTAGCTTCATCCGCCGCCTCTTTGGTTGCGGCAAGGCAGGATTCCTTTGTCCCAATCATCAGCCTTATCTGGCTGTCAATTGGAACATTGCCTTGGCAGATAAGAGCGCCGTCATCGCGTATGGAGAGGATATTTCTGACCAGATACTCCTCTTCACCAGCCAGATATATGCCTAAGGGGTAAAATACAGAGAGGCGTTTCAATTCTCTTTTTAATTGCGCTAAATCACAGGCCAGATATTCTTCGTAGAGCCTAGCCGCATATTTACCGTCGATTTCATAAACAATGTTACCTTCGGAATTGGTTACGCTCCGGGGTTTACCTAAGGGTTTCCAGCCGTGTTTTATGCCTAAGCCGAAGGCCAATTTTCCGCCCCAGAGTATCCCGCAAGCAGCGTTAGTGACTACCTCCTGATGGCAATAAAGAAAAGTCCTTAAAAAACGCAGATTATCCGAGGCGGATGCTCCCACTATGGGGAAGCTCCTGCCGAGCCGCTCCTGGATGCCGTAGATGAATCCGCTGCCGTCTTCCATCAGGCCGTCCGAGAAGATAATGGCCAGGTCTCGATGGATATTTTTGAAACCGTAGAGCAACCTTTCCCCAAGCTCTTCTCCCGCAGCCAGGGCATTTTTGGGATTTATTCCTTTAACCGCGGCTGCTTTAAAATACACACCCTCGGGAAAGGTAAGCAACATAATGGCGATGCCATGTTTAAATATTCCCTGATTAGAGATAACCGCGGCAGAGGTACATCCGATTACCGGCACCGCTCCCAATAGGGTGTTTATGGTTTTAATGGTTCGGCTATGCGCAAACTCAATAGAACTAAAAACAATGGCAAGATCTATAGTTTCTTTCTTTATATTTTTTATTGCCTGCTGTAATGCCTCTTTGGTAGCCAGGAAAGAGTCTTTTTCTGTGCTTAAGCCTATACCTATATTCATATGCCACTTATTGTATATTAAAAAATAACTTAGTTCAATAAATTTAATTGACTTAATCAGCCCTTATAGTAAAATATTTTTAAATTTAAGCATGGCGCTATCGTCTAGCCCGGTCCAGGACATCAGCTTCTCAAGCTGAGTACACGGGTTCAAATCCCGTTAGCGCTAATTAAAAAATTTGTCTTGCTTTTTAAAGCACTTTATGATAATAAATAAAGATAATTAAGGAGGACTGATGCGAGAACATTTGGTTTTCTTGGAGACATCCAGTGCGGCAGTGAAAATTGCGGCCTGGATTTTTTTATTTTTGGGGGTTGCTGGAGGTATACTCATCATTGCAGGCCGCATACCCGGCAGAACCATACAGGATGCGATAATTAATATCGCAGGCGGCGCCTTCTTTTTCTTTTTCCTGTATCTTATTGCCAAGATTGCGGACCTTCTGATTAAAATTATCAACGAGATTAAGAAGGAATAATTTATATTTGTAAAAGAAGGGGGGAAGAATGCGGCGAAATACAATAATTATTATACTTTCTATTTTTTTATTCTTTAGCCTATACGGCTGCGATAAGATAGGGTTGACTTCTAAAAAAACAACCACCAAAGAGGAGAAAACTCAAGTCGCACCTCTTGTTAAAGGCACAATTATCGCCAAGATTAATAACATACCTATTACCTTAGAAGACCTGGCTCAAGAAATAGAAGCCTTCAATGCCATGGTTCCTGAAAATAGGCCCGAAGCTAAAATAAATACCCGCGAGAAAAAGATTGATTATCTAAAAAATGAGATGGTGCGTCGCGTCCTATTATATCAGCAAGCCTTAGACAAAGGATTGGATAAAAAAGAAGAGGTGTTGCGGGCTTTAGAGAAAACAAAACAGGACCTTCTGGTTGTGGAACTGGTGAGAGAAGAGGCAGCTAAAGTTGAAGCGAGTTCTGCGGAAATAGAAGATTATTATAATAAGTATAAAGAGCAGTTAAAGGAGCCAGAGGAGAGGCAGATCCGTGAAATCGTGGTTCCTACCGAAGCTGAGGCAAAAGAGATCTTGATTGAACTCTTAAAAGGTGCGGACTTTGCGGACTTAGCCAGGCAGCGCTCTAAAGCTGCTTCTGCATCTAACGGTGGAGACTTAGGATTTTTAGCTAAAGGTAAAAGATCTCCACAGTTCGATGCGGTTGCTTTTTCGGAGACTTTAGAAGTAGGTCAGTACACCAATGTTTTTAAAGGATCGGACGGCTACTATATATTAAAGCTCGAGGTTAAACGCGGAGGAAAACAGAAGTCGCTTTCTGAAATGTGGGATGATATTAAGAGAGGCCTGCAATTCTTGAAACAGCAGCAACGGATAGAGGATCTTATAGGCAAGTTGTCTCAAGAAGCCAAGATTGAGATATACGAAGGAGAAATAAAGTAATGCCAAAACGCCTGATTATAATTATCTCTGCGGTTATCTTGGCCGGGATTGCCGTATTCTTAATCGGAATATATCTTAACCAAGAGCGTCAGGCCATTCAGATGCAAACAAAAACAGAATTATCCCGAATGCGGGAAATGCAGGCTACTGTTTTAGTTGCCACCAAAGATATGCCTAAAGGTACAACCATAGAATCAGTAATGTTTGAAACAAAAGTTATACCTAAAGAATATCTTCAGCCCCAGGCAGTCAGCTACGCGGAAAGAATAATCGGAATGCTTACGCTTGTCCCTATATCTAAAGGCGAACAAATTACCTTGAGTAAACTTGCCTCAGCTAAACAAGCCACAACCACTTCTTTGGCCATGGCAACGCCGGTAGGTAAAAGGGCTATTAGCATTTCGGTAGATAATGCTTCTTCTCTAATGGGAATGATTAGACCCGGAGATTACGTAGATGTCATTGGTCTTATTCCTGTGCCAGTACAGACAGCTGAAGGTAAACAGGCAACCCAGGCAGCAGTAATGTCCCTGTTTCAGAATGTCTTGGTTTTGGCAGTAGGAAGAGATTTAGCCACACCGTCTACAGCGGATAGACGTTATAGTAAAGAAGCCGAGACCGTAAGCTCCTCGCCACTTTTTACTTTAGCCCTCTTGCCCCAAGAAGCAAGTCTGATTGCCTTTGTACAGGAGCAAGGAAAGATTCGGCTTGTGCTGCGCTCACCAGCAGATTCCCGTATTGAGCCGGTTCAGCCTGCAAGTTGGGAAACTCTCTTTCAATATTTAATACCACAACTATCTCAAGGCAAAGAGCAGGGTTCTGTAACTCAAGAAGCGCAGATACAAGCAGCTAAAGAGAAACCTAAAGAAATCGAGATATATAGAGGCTTAAAAAAAGAAACTTTAACCTTGTCTAAATCTAAACCAGAATGAAAAAGATATCCATCGCCGTTTTTTGTTTAAGCTTGTCGTTAATAACAGGTTTGCTAAGTGCAGAAGATACGGCAGAAAATATCGTTCTTTATACTGGGCAAGTAAAGATATTTCCCGTAAATATGCCCACACGCATTGTAATTGGCAAGCCCGAAATTGTAGATGTTGCTGCTGCGACTGAAAAAGAAATCACACTTACAGCCAAGGCAGCCGGCACAACCACATTTGTTGTCTGGGATAATTTTGGTGAACAGGATTTTAACATAACGGTATATTCCGAAGACATGCGCCAGACAAAACAGCGCGTGGATAGCCTTATTAAAGAACTAAATCTGCCCAAGGTCTATACCAAGGCAGTGGATAGTGAAAATAAAGTTTTGCTTTTAGGCGAAATAAAAAACTCGCAGGAAAGGGAGAGCATTTTTACTGCGTTAGGTCCGCTTAAGGATAAAATAGTGGATTTAACGAAGCTAAAAGAGGAAGAGGCAATCATTGATATTGACGTTCAGGTGCTGGAACTTAATAGAGACGCAACGGATACCCTTGGATTTAGCTGGCCGGGATCAGTAACATTAACGGATGCGGACACAGCCACAAGTGCCGCTACCAGACTGAAGGATATTTTTAGAATCACAAATTATACCCGTTCCAAGTTAAATCTTACTTTAGACGCTTTGGTCCAGGAAGGCAAAGCGCGTGTTCTTTCCCGGCCCCGCTTGGTTTGTCAGAGTGGCAAAGAAGCCGAACTATTAGTGGGCGGTGAAAAACCAGTATTGACTACCCAAACCGTTTCTGGTGGAGGCACAGGAACACAAGTAGAATATAAGGAATTTGGTATTAAACTCAAGATAAAGCCCAGTGTAAACGAAGAAAAAAGGATTAAATTAGGATTAAACATAGAGGTAAGCGAGGTGGGTACTGCTGTAATGCTCGGTCTTTCGACCCAACCCACTGCCTTGGCTTATCCATTGTCTAAACGTAATGTGAATACGGAACTTGCTCTTAATGACGGACAAACCTTGGCAATAGGCGGCTTAAGAAAACAAAAGATTGAGGAAGATATCCAAAAGACTTGGGTTCTGGGAGATATCCCTATTTTAGGCTTATTTTTTAGAAAAAAGACAACCAAAATCGGCGGTGGTACGGGAGAAAGAGGCGATACCGATTTATTTATTACCTTAACCCCTACCATTGTTGCAAGTAAAGAAGAACCCGTATCGGAAAAGAAGGTTGTAAAACCCGAGGCAGCTGCGGCTGCTGGCGTTGTAAAAAAAGAAGAGAAGCCCGTAGACCCCTTACATAATTACATTAACATTGTAAAAAAACGCATAATGGATAACTTAACTTACCCTAACTTAGCCAAAGAAGCAGGGTTTCAGGGAACAGTAAAGTTAAATCTGCACCTGTCCTGGCGCGGCGAGCCCTTGGACGTCGTAATAAAGGAGTCATCCGGCTACAAAATCCTCGATGAAAGCACTCTTTCTACAGCCAAAGGTATTGTTTCTTATCCGCCTTTCCCTCCATCCATGGATCAGAAGGAGCTCTGGATAGAGATACCTATAGTCTATCGCCTGGATTAAACATGGCCAAGACAATCGTAATCTTTAGCACAAAAGGTGGCGTCGGCAAAACGTTCCTTGCGGCTAACCTGGCAGTAAGCCTGGCTAAATACAATAACCAAAGGGTTCTTTTAGTAGATTTAGATTTGCAGGTAGTGGCGGATATGGCTAGGATGCTCGACCTGAATCCGCAGCGCAGCCTGGTTGATTTATTTCCCCTTCTGAAAGCCCAAGCCGCCAATATCCCCAAGAGCGATTTCCTAACCCACAGTTCCTTAGGCATTGATTTTCTGCCCGCAGTTTTGCGGCCGCAACAGACCCCCCACGTTGACCCGGAAAAGATTAAAGATGTCCTCACTTTGTTTAAAGATGAATATGATTATATTATCGTCGATGCTGGCAGGGCATTTACCGAGAGTTTAACCCAGGCCCTGAATCAGGCCAACCTTATCCTTTTGGCGGTGACTCCGGACGTCTTATCCGTATACCAGACAAAGTGGGCATTGGATACGTTACAGTTCTTGCATTTCCCTTTGAATATGGTCAAGATTGTGTTAAACCGCGCCGAGGCTGTCGCTTCTTTCAGCTGGCAGGAGGTAACTGTGGCTTTTCCTTGCGAGATAATTGCCCTTATTCCTTCTGAAGGAAAAACCGTGATTGAGGCGCTTAACCGCGGCATTCCCGTAGTTGTGGATAGTCCGCGGGCAAAGGTTTCTCTGGCAATCAATAAACTCAGCCAGAAACTCGTCAGCCAAAATGAACTGTTTGTGGTGCATAAACAGATAGATGAGGCGCGGATAAAAGAAATCGTCTACCGGGAAACCGGGGATTTTTGGAAAATGGCAGGGATGACGGAAATCCTGCAGGAGCCCAAAATAGAAGAAGAATTAGATGAGCTGCTACGCCTTAAGCGCCGCATCCATAAACGGCTGATTGAAGAATTAAAACTCAAGCGTTTAGATACTAAATCGTTTAGCGACCCAAAAAAAACCCAGGACTTAAGGGAGAAAGCAGAGAAACTCATCTCCAATCTCCTGCTGGAAGAAGCGGGCAGTTTCATTTCTTCTTCTGAAGTGCGCAAAAAATTAGTCAAGGAGATTATGGATGAGGCTTTGGGCCTGGGGCCGTTAGAAGATTTATTAGCTGACCCGGAGATTACCGATATTATGGTCAATAACAAAGACGAGATTTATATCGAGCGCCAGGGTAAGCTTGAGTTGACTTCCAAGAGATTTATTTCTAATGAACAGGTCAGGACCGTGATTGAGCGCATCATTGCGCCTATCGGCCGGCACATCGATGAATCGGTGCCGATGGTGGATGCGCGCCTGCCCGATGGTTCGCGCGTCAACGCCGTAATTCCGCCGCTTTCTTTAACCGGGCCGACGTTAACCATTAGGAAGTTCAGGAAAGAAAGATTCACTACGGAAGAATTAGTCAGCTTAAAAACATTGAGCCCGGCAATGGCAGAATTTTTAAAGGCCTGCGTACTTATCCGCAAAAATATGATTGTCTCTGGCGGTACCGGCTCAGGCAAGACCACAACCCTAAACGTCCTGTCCGCATTTATTCCCCAGACAGAACGTATCGTAACCATTGAAGACGCGGCAGAGTTAAAATTACACCAGGACCACTGGGTGCGTATGGAATCCCGGCCGCCGAATATCGAAGGCAAAGGTGCGATTACCATAAGAGACCTATTTAGAAATACCCTAAGGATGCGTCCGGATAGAATTCTTATTGGCGAATGCCGCGGCCAGGAAGCCCTGGATATGCTTCAGGCAATGAATACCGGTCACGACGGCTCAATGACCACTCTGCATGCCAATTCTACTCAGGATGCCTTAGCCAGGCTAGATTCGATGATTTTAATGGCTGGAGCAGAACTGCCGCTTAGGGCAATTCGCGAAATGGTTGCCTCGGCCATTGATTTAATCATTCATACTGCCCGGCTTTCTGACGGCAGCCGTAAAATTGTGCAGATTAGCGAGGTAGTGGGGATGCGTGATGACCTGCGCGTAGACCTGAAAGATATATTTATGTTTAAACAAACCAGCGTGGACAGTCAAAATAATGTTATCGGAGATTTTCAGGCCACCGGCTATATCCCTACCTTTATGGAAGAGATAAAAGTAAAAGGCATCCCGCTATCCCTCGACGTCTTCAAATCCCCCTCTTCATAGGGACACCCTTTCTGCCAATCGAGGGACACCCTTTCACCCAATCGGGAGGGTGCCCCCCCTAATGATAAGCCATTAATGAAGATAATTAACCAAACCAAGAATACCATTTTAGCCCAAGAAGCAGTAGTGGCAAACACAGTTTTTAAGAGAATAAAGGGCCTTCTGGCAAAAAAGGACTTTCAGCAGGGCGAAGCTCTTATTCTTAACCCATGCAATTCTATTCATACTCTTTTTATGCGTTTCCCCATAGATGTAATCTTTTTAGACCGGCAGAATAAAGTTGTAAAGGTAATTCCTGGCCTTAACCCTTGGCGCTTTAGTGGCGTGTGTTTTTCTGCCCGTTTATGTGTGGAATTGCCTGTGGGCACAACCCATTCTAATCCTACCTCTCCTGGCGATACTCTCTCATTTATTTCCTAACTCCTAGGGACACCCTTTCACCCAATCGGGAGGGTGTCCCCTTTACTTCCTTCTTAAGTTGAATCCGGAAAATCGATGAGCCCGTTTTTATTACCCAATACCCTATCTCTATAGCTACTCCAGATGTAGTCCGTAGGCGAAGAGACTAACCCCGCTCTTACCGGATTCACCTCCACATAATACACGCATTCCAGAAAATAATTGTCTTTTTGGATAGCCATGCTTTTGAATCTTCCTTGCCAGAGATGCCCGGCTTTTTTGTACTTGTTGTTAAACCACACAGTATATGTCTGAGTTAGGCACTGCATAAACCGCGCTAATTCATCCGGCTTTTTTGGCTCCAATATAAGATGGATATGGTTGGGCATAAGGCAATAACCAAATACCCTGAAGGCATATTTTTTCTTAAAGTGCCTTAATAGTTGCAGGTATTTTGCAAAATCCGCGTCTTCCAGGAATATTGCCTGTTTTTGATTACCTCTATTGATAATATGGTAACACAGATTATTTAAAATAATCCTTACTCCTCTTGGCATCTTTCTCGCCCCCCTTCATATATTAATAGACGTAATTGGCGCTAATTTCTAACAAAAATTTTAATAATTTTAAATCCCCGGGGACACCCTTCGCTTTGGCTTGGAGGGTGTCCCCCGATTGGCTTGGAGGGTGTCCCTGCTTTGGCAAAGAGGGTGTCCCTGGTATTTAGAAATGTCCAGTCTAAAATAAAGGTTGACAAGCTGGATTTCTTAAACTATACTTTGATTGAGATTAGAAATGTCCAAACTATACCAATATGGGTGTAATTTATAAATTAAAGCCAGAAATAAAGAAATTTATCTTAGAAAAGAAGCAGACCAAGCCAGGGCTGGGTTGCCGGGCTTTGGCTTTGTTAGCAGAGAATAAATTTAAGATAAAAGTCTCTAAATCCAGTATTAACTTAATTATCAAACAAGCGGGGTTAAGTTTAGGAGTAGGAAGGAGGCGCAAGCGCCGGCGCGGGGTTTTACAAGCCCAGGGGTTAGGCGCGGTGTTGCTTAAAGCTGCGGATTGCCTGGTAGGTGGCAGCAGCTATCTTACAGAGGTGATCCGTAATCGGGTGGGCTATCCTAAGCAGCATCTGATAGCCAAGACAGAGTATATCTTGTATAGCCCGTTATTTGAAGCCTCAGACGTTGCCGCATTAAAGCACGATTGTGGGCTATGGCCGTTGATTAACAGTAGATTTACTCCGGGAGATATATCTTCGTATCTTAATGAATTGCAAAGAGTTGGAGCATTATCCTTGGATATATTTAAGGTTATTTCTAAGGTCTTTCAAGAGATAAGTTGCGTTAAAGTAAACTTATCCGACAACAATCTTTTTTACCTTGACGGCCAATTGCATACCATCTGGTCTACTCAGCGTATACCCCCGGATTTTTTCACAACCACTTATAATATAAATAGTTACATCAATAAAACTTTTAAAGAAGAAGAACCGTTGGTGCTGTTTATGGCTCCGGGTTATGACATACCGACCAAGGAGTTTTTTTACTTTATGTCTGGCTTAGAGGCCAAGGAAAAAATGGTGACAAAACTAACCCTTTATGACAGTAAATTGGAAGAGGTAGAAACCATTTCGATAGACCAGGGCAAGAGACCGGGATTTGTGTTTGGGTTGTGGCCTTGGCAGTTCAGCGCGTATCGTAAGGCCAAGTTAATCAGTGAGTTCGGGCACCTCTATTTCGAGCCGTTAAAAATAGATTTCTATATTGCTGAGGCAGAAGTTGAATTATTGCAACCTACTATTAATAAAAGAGTTACATTAAAAGGGTGCGCCTTAAAAACTAAGCCGGAAGGCAAAGTCCAATTAATCGTCCTGAGCAACATTCCTGCGGAGAAACTCAAAGCAGAAGAACTAACCAATCTTTATCTTAACCACTGGCCCAACCTGGATGAGGCATTCCGGGATTTCAGCCGCAAGATTGAACTTTTCACCTACGCCATCAACCCCCAGCCGTTTTTCTCGACGCAGACATTAAGTTTGGATAAACAAGCGCCCAATAGTATCACCGCGCTGTTTAGTTATTACTTAAAGGCCTTGGATTTGTATGTAAGAAGGCATTTTCTGCCGCCGGAATACGAAAGCAAGGATTTTCCGACGACAAAAGAGCAATTTTACGGCCTAAACGCCAAATACAAGAAGCAAAAAAACGGTATTTTAGTTACTTTTCAACTGCCTCAAGGATACGCTTATCTTAAAGAGTTAGACTATGCCTGCCGCCGGGTAAATGAGAGAGAAATTACTCTTAGCGACGGAAAGAGACTTTGGTTAACCCGGCAATAAAAGAAAACGGTTTCTTAAATCTTAAGATTTTATCTTGTCTGGAGCGAATTTATATGTTATAGTTGAGATGCAAAATCATAGCGAAGGGGTAAGAGCGGAAATGGGGGTTTCCGCTCGAGGAAGCCACGGGGACATTCGCGAAAAAAGAAAACAATTTTTTAAAAATTCGCTTAAGGGTCAAAAGCGAAAGTCAGCCGGGTTGCCCGAAGCTATTTGTTTTATAAGGTAACGCGGTTTTTATTTTAGGAGTAGACAGATGAATTCTAAAACGGGTTTAATAAAAAAGAAAACCGGCCAGGCCAGCATCGAGTATATTGTTTTGGTAGCGGTAATCTTGAGCCTGATGCTTCTGAGCGTAAATAGATTTTTCCCGGATATCAAGAAAAACCTGGATGAGAAATTTTTTAAGAGGAGCGTAGAAAGAATTGTAGCTGAATGATGGCGTTGGTGATAGCGGCGGAGGCGGCGGCGGTGAGACACCACCAGCCCAATAATAAAATGAAAACAAAATCCCAGAGCACAATTGAGTATGCGGTTTTAATTGCAGTAGCGGTGGTAGTAATTATCGGTATGGGTTTATATATCAGAAGGTCGGTTCAGGCAAACTTAAAGATGACCGAGATGCGCATAAATGGAGTGGATTGGAAGTTTGGCAAAGTAACCGGCGGAGGCGGCGGCGGCGGTGATGACGGCGGCGAACCACCACAGCCACCACCAGCCCAATAATAAAATGAAAACAAAATCCCAGAGCATAATTGAGTATTCGATTTTAATAGCCGTAGTGGCTGCAGCATTTATCGCCATGCATACTTATGTTCAGCGGGCAATGCAAACAAACTTGACGAGAATTGATAACCAATTATCACCGTTACCGAAATAATAAAAGGAGGTGAGAAGATGCGCAGGTTTAAAAAAGGCCAGAGCATATTGGAATACGTCATTGTTTTAACCGCGATTATCGGTGCCATCGTGATTGCCGCAACAGTGTTGATTCCGAATGCGGTAAATAGTTTGATGCATAAAGCGGCAACCAAAATCGACCAGGATTTTTAGAGGGGAGGTGAAAGCATGTTTATGCGTATGCAGAAAAACAGAGGCCAGACTACTGCCGAATATGCCGTGCTGCTGGGTTTAGTTATTGCCGCAGTGATGGCGATGCAGATATACGTAAAGAGAGGCCTGCAGGGTAAAGTCAAACTAGAGACAGATAAACTGGGAACGCAATATGAACCAGATTATCTTTCTTCTACTTTTACATCAAACCGGGACACTACCGAGGCAGAAAATATACAAGCTGGCGGCGGTGTACAGCGCACGCTCAGCAGAGATGAAGCTACCCGGACAGGCACGCAGACTTATTCAGCGCCCTAGCCAGTAATATTATTTTTAGATTTTACCTGACAGCCACAAGGATATAAATTTAAGGAGGTGAAGATTTATGTTAAGAGCCAGGAGAGGCCAGAGCACTTTGGAATACGCAATCATTATTGCCGTGGTAGTGGCAGCGCTTTTAGCCATGCAGATATATGTGAAAAGAGGCGTCCAGGGAAAACTACGCTCTTCCACAGATGAAATCGGCCAGCAATTTTCACCGACGTTTACCACGGGCAGTTACACTACAACTAGCGGTAGCTCAAGCACCGAAAATGTAACTGGCGGCACAACCACAACTAATGTGACTCGCGGGACACAGAATAAAACCGGTAGCGAGACCGTGGAAGCGCTGGGGCAGGAACCTCTTAGGTAGCGCTGTTAAAACCAGTAACGCCAAATTTATTTTTTTCAAAAAAGATGAAATTAAATCTTTGCCGGGGACAGAATCTCATTGAATACGCTGTTTTATTAACCATTGTTGTAGCGGTATTTACAGGGATGCAGATTTATCTAAAACGAGGCCTCCAGGGAACGATTAAACTCAGCACCGATGAATTCGGCACGCAAAAACTGCCTGAAGAGGAAGAGAAAGAATACGGAGACTTGCAACCGCTTAAGGGAAGACTATTGAGTTCTGACACCACAACAGTTGCGGATAGCCAAACCGTAGATAATCAGCTTGCAGGCGGCAAGAGCGAAAAGATAAAAGAGCAAGATACTACCACCCGGACTGGTTCCAGCACCTATAGAATGGGATTTGAACCAGAAAGTATTGTAAATGAAGAAAATTAAGAAAAATAAAGGTCAATCCACTTTAGAATTTGCTATACTGCTTTTCTGTATTGTGGCAGCGCTGATAAGTATGACGGTCTATATAAAAAGAGGCATTCAGGGCAGATTAAGAACTGCGGCGCAGGAAATTAGCCAGAGCCAATATGCGCCGGGGCAAACAGAAGGTTATTTTAAAACAGCTCTTACGCAGGGGAAATCTGTAGAGGTATCTAAAGAGCCAGCTGCGGAGCCGGAAGAAATCGGGGGCATATATTTTCAGGGTAGTATATTTAAGCAGAAAGAGACGATTACAAATGAGACCACGACTACGCAGGGCCAAGAGACCGTGCATTAATCGTTCCGGCCAGGCAATTTTAGAATTAGCTATCTTTGGCTCGCTTTTGCTGTTTGTCCTAGCTCTGCTCGTCCAATATGGCCTGAGTTTAAATTATGATCAGAATCTCCAGATGCAGACATTTCGTAAAGCCCTTGCCTTGGCCAAAGAAAGAGCCGGTACTTCTCAGCAGGTAGATATTACGGTAGTTAAAGACCAGGCTATTCCCAATCCCGCTGACCAATTCGGAGCCAGTGAAACCAGCCCCTATATTGCCCAAGCCTCGGCTGTCTGGACAAACCGCCTGGGTGATGAAATTGAGAATTGGTTACCCAAGGCAGATTTACCCCATATTGATTATATTATCAACGGACAACAGAAGAGCTACACCACCGCAAATTATGGATATAAGTATTGTAGCGGGAGCGAGATTCCTCCAGGCGATTCAGCTTGCGATTTTCCAACGACATCGCTTTGTTTTTACAAAAAAGAAAATGACGTTAAGGATGAGTATATACTTACTACACCACTGTTCCACGAGACTTGGGAGAATTATTATAAGCCCGTCAAGGGTTCTGATGGCATCTACTGGTATTGGAAAAAAGCACCCTGCGAAGAGACAGAGGCCGGGGATAGCGTAGATATAGATAACGATGGTAAGGAAGAGATGATTTATAAGGTTAGCAAAGTGAAGAACAGCCAAAACACCAGCTCAATTTATTACTTTAAGCTTCAGGACGGAGAAATTGATACCACCAAAAACAAAGATTTAGATGAAGAGCCTCAAGGGCTGCAGCCGGGATTTACCAAAACGATTACAAAAGATAATACCTCATTGGAGAAATGGGAAGACAAGAGCCAGATTAAGACAACCACAAAGTCGAATATCAAAGAGGTAATCAAACGCACAATTAAGACCAATCAAGGGGATGAGGATGTTCAGAGCACAATTGAAAAAGAGAACGAGAGCACCTGGACCACGCCTTGGCAGACAGGCAAGGAGCCGCCTCCGTAATATTAATAGCCAGACAACCTTAGAGTTGACTGTCGCGCTTATTGTCTGTATTATTCTATTAATTGGCGCAGCAAAAATCTTTGTTTGGCTTAATCAAACCCTGGTAGAAAGGCAAGAGTATTATCAATGGACGCGTCAAAATCCAACTGGAAAAATTGATTTTTATACGCCGCAAAAAATGGATATATTTGAAGAGAGAGAGCATGGTCACAGGGATTAGGAGCAAATAAAAATTAAATGATGGCGAAATCAATCTTCATCAGCTATCAAGAAATTAAACACAATAAGCCCTCCGGCCAGATCGCCGCACTGATTACTTTAATTATTGCCGTAATCTTTCTTTTCATCGCCGTAACCATAAATATCGGCAAGGTTTCCCGGGTCAGGACTGCCACACAAATCGCCGCTGACGGTGCGGCTTTAAATATTGCCTCTAATTTGGGCAGTGCGGCACATAATTACAAAGAGACCACGTTGAATGGAAAAGAAAAAGATTGTGCCTGGAATTGGTGGCTTATTTTGGTTCCTATAGGAATAATATTCTTCTGGCCTCTTGCTGTCGTTGCTACTGTTTATGTTGGAATTGCAAATGCCGCTTACGTTAGGGCTTTGGATCGGCAATTTGCTAAAATGACGGCAAAGGCTAAATATCAACAGGCCGCTATACAATACGCCCTGTTTAGAACTGTTGACGACCCGCAGATGGTTCAGGATACCCATGATTATGACGAAGATGGAAAAACTGACGACTTAATCCCACGTTTTCAGGCTTGGTATAGCCGAAGAGTATTGGATATTGCTGATAGGTGCGAGACCTTAGACTATTACATTAGCTTAATTCTGCCGCAGTTGCGGCGGCTGGATGAAGCCTTAGGCAAATGCCATATTTATGCTGCAGGAAATGAGGAGGATGACCCACTTTATCCGGAAGGCACAGAATTTAAAAAGTGGTTAAAGGATATAGAAGACGGTATGGGTTATAATAATGCCGAATTATCTTTAAAAGACCCCCAGAAAGACCCTCTTGAGCCGGATAATATTGTGGTTACGGTTTATAGCGAGACAATTAAAACCGATTTTCCTTTTTGGGAGGAAGGAAAATACAACGATGAATTAGATTACTTTGTTACTCTTTGCAAAGGGTTTGATGCCTGGGCTTGGGGAGTGTCAGTCAATGAAGAAGATCCTAATACAGGAGAAATAAAAAGGGTGTTTTACCCTGGAATAATAAATATGTCTACAACCGCGCTCAGAGATACCTTTTATTCCTGGTACGGCAGATTATTGGTCTGGGATGCAGATTTCAATGCTTATATGTACCCCATTCGCTGCTGGGTAAAGTGTTATTGGGGCTTTAAAGATCGCAAGTGCGATGCAGATTGTTCTTACGCTGAGGTACATCTCATCAAAAACGGCGAAGAAACCATAATCCAAAATGATCTACGGGATGTGTTTTTAGGGAAAATTGAAGAGATGCGCAATAAGCAGGATGACTTAACAACCAAGTATAAAAAATTAGAGGAGGCAATGAAAAAAATTACCGATCCAGGAGAAAAAAAGAAATATGAAGATAAATTAGAGGAGTTAAAAGCGGCAATCAAAGTATTGGATGATTCTATTGCCTTATTGGACGGCCATATCGCCAAGATTGATACAGCCGGTAAAAAATTCGGCGATGCCAGAGGCGCAATCTATGGATTGGAAGTATTTCTTCACGGCGACTCGGAGGCTGAACCACCAACCACTGGCATAGGCCCGGAGATTCAGCAGGCCTTGGCTGCCCTGGCTGACCTGAATAAAGCCACTTACTCTTGGCAGGATTCCCTGGGTTGGCATCATCTAAAAGCAGAGGTTTCTGAATTTAAGATACCCACAGTTAACAGCTACACGACATGGTATGGTTCTACTTGCGGAGAATTATTAAATGCCCGTGGCAAGGTTACGGTAAAAGTAACCCGCTATGACCAGGATAAGGATGTTAAATTGTCCTCAGGCGCATCATTATGGAATTTCCGGATGCGTAGTAACCCTCAGGAAGCAGCCAATTTTGACCCCCAGGATCCCGAGGCAGCATTAGCCCGGGGCATTACCAGTTCTGCGACTGCAAGTTACGGACCGGATGACGGAGAGATAAAAATCACGGCCGTAAAGTAGAGATCCTACAAAGAATCACATATGATTCCTGAGATTAAAAAGCAGATTCCTGAGATTAAAAAAAGAGACCCACTTACGGAACGGATAATTGCTTGTGCCTATAAGGTTCATTGTGAATTAGGTCCAGGATTTAATGAGAAAATATATCATAATGCCTTAAAATTTGCTTTAAGAGAAGAAGGCTTAAGGTATGAAACAGAAAAAGAATATAAAGTAACATACCAAAATAAGCAAGCCGGAATTCTTAAAGTGGATTTGATAGTTGAAGATAAAGTAATAGTAGAAGTCAAGGCAATAACCGGGAATATACCTAAGGTATTTGAAGCACAGGTTTTATCCTATTTAAAGATAACTAGCTACAATGTTGGTTTATTAATAAACTTCGGAAACAAGAGTTGTCAGATAAGGAGATTGATGTTTAAATCTCTGTAATCTTTTTATAATCACCGTAATCAGGTATAATCCATTGTATTTGCACCTGATGATTATACCAGGAGAGAATATGAAAAGAGGGTTTTTAGCCATAGAATATGCCGTATTAATTGCCATTATCGTCGCAGCTTTAATCGCTATGCAGGGCTATATTCGCAAAGCCATTTCCGGCCGCTGGCGGGAGTCCGCAGATTCTATTGGCTTTGGTATGCAGTATGAACCTAAGGTAACGGCTACGCAGGGAAGATAATGCTTAAAATCACTATTCTTATATTCAGTTTTGGCGCGATAGGATTATTATTATGGCAGGTCCTGCCGCAAATTATTGACCGGTTTGAGCAGGCGCAAAAGAAAAAGTTTGATAAAACTGTAGAAAAGTTAGATAAGATGTTTTTGGAGGTAAAAAGAGAAAAAGTATTCCCGATTTTTGCTTTAAGCCCAATTATTGTAGGGGTAGCCGGATTTATCCTGTTTCGGAATCTGTTAGGGGTTTTTGCCGGTATTGGCCTGGGCTTGGCGCTCCCTTCCGTAATCATCAGAAATTTAGAGCGGCAGCGCCGGCAGAAATTTAACAGCCAATTAGTCGATACGATGTTGCTGCTTTCCAGTTCCTTAAAAAGCGGCCTCTCCTTTTTGCAGGCAATTGAAGTAGTGGTGGAAGAGATGCCTGCGCCCATCAGCCAGGAATTTAACCTGCTTTTGAATGAAAACAAAATCGGCGTAGCGTTTGAAGAATCTCTGGAGAGGTTAAATAAACGTATGTATTCCGAAGAATTGAATATGATTATCACCTCGGTATTAGTCAGCCGGGAAACCGGCGGCGATTTAAGCAGAATTTTTAGCCGGTTAGTCCTGAATATCCGGCAAAAAAATAAGATTACCAGACAAGTGGAAACCTTGACCTTACAGGCAAGGTGGCAGGGGATGATTATGATGGCTTTGCCGATTGTCTTTGCTTTCGGCATATCTAATATTAACCCGCATTTCTTTGATACGATGCTGCATTCTGAGACTGGCAGGTTCCTGTTAATCTACGCCATTATCTCGCAGGTTATCGGGATGATAATGATTCAGCGCTTAAGCAAAGTAGAGGTATAAATGCTCTATCTGATTTATCTGCTTATTTTAGCCAGTATCGTGCTTTTGGCAATAAGCATCTACCCGCAGTTTCTGCGCCGGCCCCTGCCGGTTCTCAGGGAAGATAGCGCGGTTAGCCGGCAGATAAAGCGGCCAGCTATATTTAAGTTTATGGCCTTGCTTATGCCGATAAATAAAGCCATTGTGGATAAGCTGGGCAGGAAAAATTTAGAAAACCGGATTTTGGCAGCCAATGTCAATTTACTGCCGGAAGACTTTATCACGCTTAAACAGGGGCTGGTAGTTTTATCGGTTTTGTTAGTCCTGTTTTTTAAGCCGTTGTTTCTGGGCAGGCAGTTAATCTGGCTGATTGTTTTTATCGCTGCCAGTTTTCTCCTGCCGGATATGTGGTTAAAGATGCGGCTGGGTAAACGGCAAAAAATGGTTATTAGGGCACTTCCGGATGTTATTGATTTGCTTTCCCTGTGTGTCAATGCCGGCCTGGATTTTAGCTTAGCAGTAAAGTGGGTGGTAGATAAGTCCAAACCCAGCCCCTTGATTGAAGAATTGGAGCTGCTTTTGCTGGAGACAAAGGTGGGTAAATCTCGTAAACAAGCCCTGCAGGATATGGCCAGAAGAATCAGCTTGCCAGAGGTGCACTCCTTTAGCCGGGCGCTTATACAGGCAGAGCGGCTGGGTACACCAGTAGAGTCAGCTTTAACTATTCTTTCGGAGGAAATGCGGGATTACCGTTTTCGGGCAGGCGAGCACTTAGCCCTACAGGCACCGATAAAATTACTTTTTCCCTTAATTTTCTTTATTATGCCGGTCGTAGGAATTATTGTGGGTGGTCCGGTGCTTTTACAGTTTATGCAGGGCGGAATCCCCGGATTCAAATAGAAAAATGTCCAGTCTGAACTACAGTTCAGCTGGGTTTTGTCACAAAAATTAGGGTTTATAGGGAGATTAATTTAGGAGTATAACAAATAGGTTCGCAAGCAACAGATTAATAGGTTTTATCGTTAAAAACGCAAGGCAAATGCTAAAATACGAATGAAAATGTCCAATCTAATTTATAAATATACTATACAACAAAATTCAGGCTTATCTCAGATAAATCAAGGAGGGGGCCAAAACGCGAAACCCAGTGGCGAAAACCCCTATTTTGTGATTAAGCGGCCCCTTCTGACCTGCCCCAGCCATTCAAGCGGTAATTGGCGATTAATTTCACCCCCTATTTAATATTAATAAATAGTAATAATATTATAAAGAAAGCGTTGCCTTTAGGGCTAAAAGTTTCCCTTGACAAAGCCCTATGGAATGTTATACTTTAGGTGTTATTTGACAAGGTAAAAAGCCACGGAACGAAAAGGCAAACCCATCGCGAGATGGGGGCGCAAAGCCACGGGTCTTACAAGTTAGGACAAGATAGCCGGGTTGCCGAATACCGACGAATAAAGTCAGTATTTGACAGCTCGACTTTTAGTTTTCAATACTTCTTAAGAAGTTTTTAAAAGATTTAAAAATTTGCAAAATATGAAAAACGCGAAATTAAACGCGAGAAAATTAAGAAGTTTGGGGGTAAGGGGGAGAACTTTACTTTTCTCTTTTTATATAGGTAAAATAAAATGATAAAGAAAGAGAAAGAACCGGATAGACTACAGGCAAAAAAAGAAGAAAAGCCACGGTTCAAGTCCAGTTTTAAAACTTGGCTAAGAATCGTGGCTTTTATTGTTGTGGCTGTCTTTTTGCCGGAGCAGGCGGCTTGGGCAATGGAATACAATCCGGCAGTGCTCTGGCAGCACCTTAATCCCCTTAGCTTTAGCCAGAACTATTCATTAAGCACCCTGCCATCACCGGAACGCTTCAATCAAATTGTTGCCAGCGCAATTCAGAATTTCTTAAAACCTTTAGTTAACAAACCCCTAAACCAAATCCAGCTTAAACCCGGGGTAGTTATTGAAATAACGAGCGAAACGAGCCAAACGGGCAAAACGAGCATAACGCAAGAACAACTGAAAGAACTCTACGTATGGTTAAAGAAACCGGGAACAGAAACTATTCCCTGTTCTGCCTATGTGTTATATAACCTACTGGCTTACCAGGGTATCAGGGTTCAAGTAGAAGAACTGGCCAGTTTATTGATATTGATTGATATCTTGGCGGGTAATCTACAGGCTCCTGTAGCAGGTGCTTCTCATCCAGAAAAGATTTATAATTCTTTATACGCAATGCAGAAAACCGCAGAATACTTTGGCTTAAAATTATCTGCGGTTAAATTTTCAGAATTCAATAACGCCATCACGCCTTTTATTGCCCACCTTTCTATAGACAAATCTAACACTGGCCACTTTGTTTTAGTTACCAAGATTGATGCAGAAAAAGTGCATTACTTCTATGATAAAGGAAATACCTTCCTGCCTAAAGAAAAGTTTTTAGAAGAATTCTTGGGCTTTGGTTTGGTTATTACGCAAGCCCAAACTACCAGCTACGAACAATTAACTACCCCAGAAGCTAAGGCCATTCTCGGTGGTCGCTACACGAAACGTGATTCCTTATATAAGTCCAATTTATTGGATGTGTTTTTAACCATAGGCACAACACTTCTGTTCTCTGCGGTTTCTGCTGGCCCTACTTTAGCCAACTTTATGACGTCAATGACCACGCAGATGGCAGGCAATATAGTGACGACGGCAGGCGTTACATATTGGGGATGGAAACCTCAGACCGCGCAGTTCTGGGGAATGGTTACCACGATGTACACAAACCTGGCAATAACCGCAATTAACAATCCTAATGCAATAAAAGGAAGCTATGGATATCACCAAGACGGCTACACCAGTGCGTTTATGGGGAAAGGTAGCATAATCGTGCCGAATATGGTTCCTAATGTATCCTTTGGCACTGCCTTGGCGCTCCAAGCCGTGCAGATTCCTATACAGGCAAAATTAACCATGGCGTTACAAGGCCAATTTAAGAAATGGGGTATGCCGGATACTGTAGCATCGAGCTTTGCTAGTCTGGGAGGTGTTGGTTTAAGCCATCTGGTGGTTACTGGGTTAGCCAATCTTACTGGCAGCAAGGTAAATATGTGGAATGCCGGGATGAGTAAATATTTTATTGGCCAGGCCATCGGCACTGGAGCTGAATGGGCAGCAATAGCAATAAAGCCAGAATTAGAGAAGTATACATGGAGTCGTATTTTAGGAGTAGCCACAAGTAGTTTCGGTAATACTTTTTCAAATATACTTTACCCTTCACAAGTACAATTTGATTCCAATAAAGGTGGTATCTTTGGTATAAAGAGCAAATTCTGGGCTTCTTTAACTGAAGGAGCATTTTCGGGAATATTATCTGTAGGTTTTACTACCCTGGAACAAAATCTAATTGACAAACACAAATTCACGCCGCTACAAGCATCATTTGTAAGTTATCTGGGCGCAACAGGAATGAGTTCAGCTATCATTAGTCTATTTACTAAGGATGTAACTTTTGGCAGCGAATTTGTGTATATGATAAAGAATACCGCGTTTAATTATTTAAACTTTGGCGGTACCGCTCCTTGGACGCCCTTAGGCCCGGGGCAAACCTACACCGCATTCCAAGCCGCTTTATTTAATGCCAAGATGTGGCAGTTTACGGGACTTGACCAATTTGCCACGGAAGCCAATAAAGAAATTGTGCGCTTGCAGAAACGAAAAGCATGGGATAAGGAAACCGACCTTGAGGACTGGCGCTACCGCTCGTATCTTCCCGAGAACCCATTGGTTAACTATCTAGGCACAACCCTGCATTATCAGGCCGCAGATAATTTCCTTCTAATGTTTACGCCGCATTATGTGCCGGTTTTGACCGATAAACAGGGGGACTTAAAGACCTACAAGATAATCCCGGCGGGATTAGGGTCAGCTGGCCAGCGCGGCTATATAGAGACCTATAAGAAAGGCGTGTTATTGGAAAGAAAAATCGAGCCGTACTTTGTTCAGATTAAAGAAAACGAGGTTAAACCTTTAGCCAAGCCACAGGACAGAGAAAAAGAAGCGGACTTAGGATTTGTCTACCAGCAAGGCGCTGATATTGTCTTATTAAATCTGTTTAAACATAAACAAGAAATCTCAGGACCAGATGGAAAAGTTAAGAAGATTATTCAAGATGACCCCTATATTTATTCTACCGATAATAGTCTCGTTGTTGTTAAAGATGGAAAACTGGAATTAGAAAAAAGGCCTTCTTCTTATCGTCGCTATAGCACAGAAACCACCTTTATGGAAGGAAAACCCTACAATGAAAGACTAATCGAATATCGTGGTCTGAATCGTAATGAAGGCACACAGATAATCCGTGATCGGATCTATTCGTATAGGCTTAGTTCTGATAATAGTCTCGTTGTTGTTAAAGATGGAAAACTGGAATTAGAAAAAAGGCCTTCTTCTTATAAACCCATAAGTAACCCCATGGGGTATACCGAGCTGATTATGGGGTCTAATGGTGAGATAAAATCCATAGGTGCCTACTCGCTTATTATAAATAAGGAGGAAGCCAGTCCCTTATTTACCTTGACCCATAACTCGCCTTTAACTCTAACTACTTACCACTATGGAACCGTAAACACCGAAGGATTTACCCTTGCTCCCAACCGTGAAGGAGAATTTAGCATCGCACCAAATATAAATGCCTCTCAAGGGAGCTTTAGCTTAGTAAAAAAAGAAGACTCCAATATCGCCGTATTAACGACAGTCAAGCAGACGGATTATTCTACCAATATTCAAAGATGGTTTAATGCTGACAGCACCCCTGTAAAAGTAATGATTCCTGAAGGTGGCGTGGATGCCGGAGAGGTATTCCCTGAATTAAAAGGAAAAGCTACTTTTAATCAACCAACAACAATAGAATTCGAAAATGGAAATATTAAGAATCCTGTAGATGTTTACTTAAAAGCAGGTACTGAGTTAAAAACCAGCGATCCCAATGTCAAAGGTATCTTACAAAAGGATATCCCTGTCTCAATCAATCCCAATGGCAGCTATGAACTTCCCCAAGATGCCCCAATGACCTACTCTGGCACAACCATATTAAAAGCAGGTACTGAGTTAAAAACCAGCGATCCCAATGTCAAAGGTATCTTACAAAAGGATATCCCTGTTTCAATCAATCCCAATGGCAGCTATGAACTTCCCCAAGATGCCCCAGTGACCTACTCTGGCACAACCATATTAAAAGCAGGTACTGATCAACAGCAATACGCGATAGATATTTTGAAAGAAAAAGGTTACTTAAAACCGGAGTTTAACCAAGGCAATCTCAAGACACCAGAGGGTCGAGAGCAATTTAAAGATGCCACCAAAAAATTACAGGCCTTAGTTGATACCAAGATAGATGGAGTATTCGGCCCTGAGACTCTACTGAAACATCAGATTGATGAACTCATGAATAAAGCGGATGGTGCAGATATAGATAGTAGCAAAATCCGACTTGCCCTTGCACAATTAAAAGCAGATTTCGATTTAGGTAAATATAAATTAGAAGATGCAGATAAGAAATTATCCGTCATTAAAGATGTGTTGAATCGGCGGGCTGAATTTTTAAATATTCTTGAAATTCAAAATCCAGAAGCTAAAAGCAAGGCCTTGGGGTTAATTATTGAGGAAGTTTGGGGTAATAATCCAAATACAAAGAGCCTTAGAACAGTTTTTGATAAGCAGGGTGATAAGCAGGTAAGATTTTTAAGGTTTGAAGTCAATGGACAAGACCGCAGCAGAGAGACTTATAGAAGATGGTTAGGGATGCAGGATAAAGATATTTCGCCAGAAACAAAAACGTATTTGGCACAGGCTGGTTTAATTCCGGCTTTAGAGAGGATGCATAATGACTTGATGGTTCCCTATAAAGCACTACTAGAGACTATTCCGCAGAAAAAGGGCGAAGTTATTGCCCAATTCAAAAGAGGAGAGATAACAGAAAGGTATAAAGATATTGAATTAGCGAAATTTGAAGCGCAAGAACAAGGATTAGTGCAACAGATACAAATATTACAGAACCCAGCAGTAGGGCAAGGGCAATTAGCCGAGGGCTACAGAAGGCTAAATAATATAGATCAGCAAATCAGTGAACTTAGTTCAAAAATTAACAAAAAGCCAATAAAAGATGAGGACTCAGAACTTGCTGCCAATTATGAGAAATTAAATACATTGCAACTACTCAGGCAAGAAGTAACACAGCAAATAATAAGCCAAGGGTTATCTAATAGTGAGTCTTCCGAATACGGAATACTGAAAACAATGTATCAGACTGCTAGAGATAGTTACATTAGCGGTAACAGCCTGCTCGGTCCATTTTATGATGCGGTTCCCGCTGATGGTAAAAAACAGAATGTGCAACAGTTGACAAAGCAGCTTGAATTAACGCGCCAGCAGACAGAAGCAGCCATTAGAGATTTTAAGTTTAACGATGCTACGTTTAAACGCTTAGGTGCGGAAGTCAAGCAGGAACAAGGTCTTTTGGATGTCTATGCTAAGCATGCCGATAAAGGTGCAGGCTTAGGCGGGGAGGTTACCTATAACTCATATAGACAGATGCAAGAAGCTGACCAGACATTAAGTACGCTTTCTAAAGAATATGATAGTGCACAGGCAAGGCTAAGGGCGCTTAGCCCTAATGCGCCTGAAGACCAAGTGGCGCGCCTGAAGATAGAGATAAATACTTTCAATACACAGATAGAGAAGGTATGGGCACAAAGATTAGAATCCCAGCAGAAAGTATTCACATACATTGCCTCCGACATAAATAAGCCAGAGGTCATAAGCAAAATTCCAGCGCGCCAGAGAGATTTAGCCAATTTGTATTTGCAGAACTTAAGCAATCTAAAAGAGGCGAAAGAGACGTTACGCTTGGCGCCTTACATCAAGACAGAATCGATAGCTGAAGGGTTGCTTAGTAGGGCACAAGCAATAATCGCTGTTTCTTCCGTGGATCCGGAAACAGTAAATACGCTGCTTGATTATAGAAAATATTTAACTGATTTTATTTCAGATAAGAAATTTTTATTTTTGAAAGATACGAGCGGTAGAAAATGGGCGCCATATTTAGCAAATGATATAGTAAAAATAGATAGGATACTAGAACCGATGTTTATGGGTAGAGGCCTTGACTATACAGCTGCCAATGCTTTTATCAGCAATTTTGAGGTGCGTAGATACAATGCTAATATCTTTGATCAAATAGGGCCGTTTATCTGGAAGGCAATGGCCGCTAGTGCTGTTGCCGGTATAACCGGCGGTTTAGCTGCTGGATTACTACCCATTTCGGGCATATGGATTAGCGCTAATTTAGGAACTCTACAGTTTAATAACTTAATTACCAAAGGCGATTTTAATACCAACATCGGACAGAATCTTTTTGCGATAGGCACTGGTCTTCTCGGTGGTTTTACAGAACCCATTGCTGGGTTAGCACAGTTAGATAAATTTGCTAAAGCATCCCGCCTTGTAAAAAATACGGTAAGAATCGCAAGCTACATAGGCTCTAATAGCCTCAATTTGGGTGAGATTTATGTTTTGACAGGTATGGGAATGTACACTTTAGAGGGCCAGCCAGTCACCTTGGGCTCAATGTGGAAAGACTACCGCACGGGCTTAGCATACGGAGCTATATTCGGTGGTGTTATGGCCGCAGGCGGACCGGTAAGTAATTTATTATCGAAATTACCTTTAGCAGGCAGAGCGGCAGTAACAATAGGAGGTACTACGGTTTTATACCCTGCTGTAAATGCGGCATTAACTACTATGGGTGGTGAAGGTAATATATTGGATAACTTAAAAATAAGCTATACCTCAATAGAAAATTATGTGACAGGGACATTGCTGGGTATTACATTTGTGCTTCCTGGCTTGGGATTATTAGGGAAGGCTAAATTCTCGGATTGGAAAACTTGGCAAAGAATAGGTTATGGTGCGCTTGCAGGTGGAATAATCAAGACCACTCACGATTGGGTTAAGGAAGGAAGAGATTATATTAAGGATGGGGCGGGTAAACCAATTGCGAGTTTCTTGGGCGGTGCAGTTATTGGCGGCTTAACTACCGGATTAATAAGAGGCTATTTGCGTGCACCCAAGCCACCTTTGGTAGAGGAGGATTTATCTATCCCTGCTATGCTGAAAAGAATGGACCCTGTCTCTTTATTAAAGTTATCCCAGAGGGGTGCTTTGAACTGGATTTATGTCAGCCCAGCCTTTACAGTGAGCGGTGCATTTTATAAAGGCGCTTTTACGAATTTAGCGAACTTGATTAATGGAAAAAAGCAGAGCATTCCACTTTTTGCTTTAATAAATAAGGAAGGTCAATATTACTCTCTTTGGTCTAAAGAAGGCATAAGGCAGTTAAAATTTAGCGTTGTGACTGGACCACGTTCTGGTGCCTTGATGTATCCAGTCATCTCTCTTTTACAGGTAAGGAAGATATTAACCGAAACATCACCATTTATCGATAAATTTTTAAATTTTGTTCAGGGACCCTTTAGAAAGAGTTTATCTGGTTTAAATCACGCTTGGTCCTTAGGCGTTGTTATGCCTCTTGTGGTTACAGGTTTAAATGAGGGTTTCGGATGGTTAGATAAACGCTTAGCCTCTCTCAGCAACTTTATAGATAAGAAAGGATTTGTTGCAGGCGACCGAAAAATCTTCAGCACCGCAGATAAAGAAATTGGTCAGTGGGTAGGTTTCTTTAAGAATCCGCAATTTGTACTTGTACCGCTTGGGACTATAAAACCGTCACTTACATTCAAAGATGGCAAGGTGGGCGGGGAAGAAAAAGTCGTTCCTATAACATCAAGAAGGACATCAGAAAGCAGTAATCTTGAAGGTCCAAAAGTTAAAGCCGCAGTAGATGCAAAAATCCCTGACATAAATGAATCACCGGTTGTGGTTGCCAAATTAAAAGGAGGCGAGATTATAGCTGCTCAGCCAACTGATGTGGACTATCAAGCCAAGATTCAAAAAATAGAATTAGCACAAGGAAGAGGGCAATTAGTTAGCAGAAGAAATGTATATAAAGTTGCTGGCGCCAGTGAATATTTTAAACAAGCAGGATTAGGCGAACAGCCAGGATTAGGTTATATGCAAAGAGGAAACAACGGAGAGTTAATCAGTATAAGTATGGTTGATTCTAATATCCCCAGAGCATATAGCCACGAAGTGGCAGAAATTATTGCTACAGAGTCTTTCATAAGAAATGGTATGGGACTTTCTTCTGAGGCAACTCGCTTAGCTCACGATACGATTACCGATTCTCCCAATGGCATTCCTAGAAGACATTTAAAAGTAGGACCGGATGGTCGTTATAATACAGCAGGAATTTGGGTTAGAGGGAGCCTTGATTTAGACAGAGTTTCTCGTCCAATAGGAAATTCCGAAAATTATATCTCTGATGCGGGGACTTTAAAAGAATTAGGTAATGATGTCTTTAACCGCGGAGACTATTATAGCGCCTTAGTATACTTAGACACCGCTTTGAAACTTAATCCCGGCGATTCCCGAATCCAAAGCGATATAGAAAATGTAAAATTTATTCAGAATTTAGAGAAAATACAAGTTACCGAACTAGAATTCCTTAAGGACGGTAAATTTGAGGCAATGGAACATTTCACCGGTGATTCTTCTCCTGAGGAGCTTAGCCGAGACAGAAAACTGTGGGAAATAGTTGTTGATAGTAGAGGAAGGGCTCATTATCAACAGGGTGGTAGTGGAGATATATTTGCCAATTTTGAGAGTAGAGGAGAACCTGTAGCACGTGTAGAGATAAGTAAATTCACAGGGGAGATTAAAATACTTAATAATTACACACAATTTAGCCCTGACCGATTAACCCAGAAAGCACGAGAGTGGTTAAAAGCCAATGGCAAGATTGGGAAAGATGGCATCTTTATCAGTCCCCTCAATAGAGGGACCCAGTTTAATAAAGACGGCACGATAAAGCCCGTCAACGAAGGCCCTGTGAAATTCGCTGAAGGAAGATTCAGGCTGGAGAAGGGCAGAGGAGAGGAAGATTCGGCTGAAATCGCAGTGCTCGCCGCTAAAGGGCCGGATAAGGTAAAGGTGGAGTATAAGCGGCAGATAAGAGAGGCCAGACAAATTGAGCGTTTACTAGCTGCCGAAGTAGTAAGAAAGGCTGGCGAGAGAGAATTAGAATTACCGTTGCATGAGAGTTGGCGTGAGGCAGCAGAATCCGCAGGTTCTACAAGACAAAAACTCTCTCTATTTGATAGAGCATTCATTCAAGCGGCTTCTGATAGGATTATATTGGCTACGCAGGATAAATACGAAGACCCTGCGACAGGCCAACGAGCGCCTGCTTTCGAATATATGCCGGATCAGGTCACAAGTGCCTATTTGTTGTTTAAGAATGGTTATAAAGAATTACCTATAGCACTCGCCAAAGAATTAGGGACTGGCAAAGAGAACGCCCAATTCTTTACCCCTGCCTTATTCTTTGATTTTATGAGAGGGGTGGATGTTGGCGGGAAGACGGTAAAATTTACTGCCCCACGCGTAGAGGGTGAACTTCCCTCGGTGGAATTAGTATTTTTACCTGCCAAGTTAAAATCTTTAGAGGGGGATTCGCATATATTCCGTCAGATTTTAAGAGAACGAGGCATTAAGGTAGAAATGAGGGATTCTTCCGCAGATGGACCGGATAAATTATTAGGCAATCCGCAAGATGTAGAGCATAATTTTAAATGGGGGGAGCCCACGAATTATGTTAGAGAATATACCACGCAATATACCGAAGGGGATCCGGCTGATTTAGTTTTAGCCGTGCGGGTCATGGATTCAAATTCTGTTAATGAGCGGCATACGGTATTATCTAACCCAATCGGTTCTAAAGGGGGCGTGCGCTTTACCAACTCTAACGATGCCCAGCGCGAAGTTGATAGTCTAATTCGCTTCTTAGTTGACGATTATAACGCCCAAGTTAACCAACCTGCTCTGGAATTAAGCGACGGGAATAATTTTGCAAGAGAAATTGAAAGCGGAAAGCTTACACAATCTCAAGCCAGGGAAACAATGGAGTTGTTTGTTGCGGTTTATAACCGTTTTATCGATTTGGTTAGGGAAGGGAAAATAAAGGTTAGAAGCGCAAATGTAAAATTAGGAAAGCGAGTAGTTGAGACACCTCATGCAGCAACGATTGATATAGGAAAGTCACAGAAAGGCATTGCAGAATTGCATAGAATGTTATTTACTGGCAATGAAATATCAGAAGGAAAGTTCGAGCTTACAGACGCAGGAAAAACAGCCTTTGATTATTTACGAACGATGGAAAGGAATGGCAAAACAAAGATTTTAGATGAACAGGAATTTTTCAGGCATCTTTTAGGGGGGCTGGCCGAAGCATATTCTAAGCGCGGAGAACATCAATTCTGGAATAGGTATCTTGATAACAGTGGAGAACCTGAGAAAGCCGTATCATACAGAGATGGGAATTTTGCTACTGGTGCTCAAAGAGGCCGAATTCAAAAAGGCACTCATTTTGGAGACCAATTTGTTTCTTTAATGGCATCAGCAAGAGCTATAGCAGAAGCAAGAGAAGCATATTTTAGAGGCGATATTGCAACGCTACCCAGCGTCGAAGAGCAAACAGCGCACCTCTTTAATCAATTGACTTCTCGAAAGATTTTATCTTCCAATTTTGCTCAAGCCTTGAAGGCAATTGACAAAGATAAGATTAGCATGGTTACAGGTACCCCAGATAGAGATGCGCCATTCATAAAGAAGTTAGGGATACCCCTTTATCGAGTTGGAAGCCAAGAATTAATTTCAGCAAAAGAAGGCGCTAAACTTTTTACAAAGTTCATTTATTCAAATGATATTCAAGGAAGTGTTAGAGCTATGCAATCGGAATTGTCGGGAAAAATGGGGCACCAAGAAGACCGAGCGCAAGTTCTTTTAGTCATGGCGAAAAGTGGAGTAGAGGTTGATGCCGCTGAAAGTGGCTTAAGAGAAATTTTCCCGGATGCCCAATTTTTTATTGGTAAGGGTAATGAAGGAAAAGCATTTGGCCAAGCGCTAGAAAATTACAAATCTGCTGTGAAGTCACTAAAGAAGGGAGCGGGATTTATTATAGGTATATTCCAGGATGATCTCAGCGGTGGCAACTGGGCTCCTAAGATTACCGAAAATGCTGAAATTACGGGTATATCTGTGATGTTGGGTCTTGATCCTAGGCACGATGCGACACAACATCTCCTACGTATCGGTTCAGGAGAACGGAGATTAGATTCTGCAGGAAGATTAGTTTTTGTTTCCAGGGATAGTTTTGGGGTTACCGATTCTGTTGCTACAGAATTATCACACAGTGCGGGATCCGAACCGGTTATTCTTGAAAGGGGAGAGAACCTTCTCGATGCTTTTGAGGCTCAGAGAGGATTAAATATGCTGATGGGTGAGAATGAAACAGCTATAAGATATAGATTGCCATTTTCAACAGCCAGGCGATTAGGCGGGGAGCTAGAGAAGATAGCGGATGCATCGGGAGAATTAGAGGTCACTGGTAGACTGGAGGCTCCTCGGACGCTGCCCGATGGTCAGATGGAAGTAAGGCGAGATGGTATTTTGAGGGTTTCTGAAGCAGGAGCTACTTCCAGTATAGTAGGCACAGCAAAAGCTGGACAAGCAGGGCCTCTGACCATATTCCGTAATGATGACGATAAGAAAATGCGCTATATGGTTACCAATAGTGACGGAGTAATAGAAGGGGTCCGGGAATTAAAATTCAATAAGTCTGGCAGAGCAAAAGTTACTGTGCCTGGAGGCGAAACATATATTATCAGCAGTCCCACCCTGAGAAACCGGGTTAAGATTGTTGAGAGCATCGATACAGATAAGGCGGTTGGCATAAAGCCCAAGCCTGTAACCGTCAAGCTGGAAAAAGCACCCACATTTTTAATACAGGGAATACAGGGATATGACACGCCTATGCCTCTCTGGAATGTGACTACAAAAGGAGCGGTAGCGTTGACAAGTAAGGAAGCTACCCGTTATCATAGTGATCTTTATAAAGGGGTATTTAATTTTAACAGATTGGTTATGGCCGGTAACGCAGAAACCGGGCCCCAGTTGATTAATATAGATATAGAAGTGAAAAGAAATGGCAGGACGCGCTGGGGAGGATTTAGTTATAAATATACGCCAATGACGGTCAGCTTTGTTACTCCGACTGCAAAGGCATTGTCAGACGAAACATTCGCCCACAGGTTGTTGCTGGATGGTAGCTTACAGGGAGAAGCTGTAGCCGTTAGATTTTTACTTGGTTCGATTGAAAGACAGCAGAATCCAGAATTTTATACAAGAGGGGCTCTCCCCAAGGATGATGTGTGCCTAAGAATAGAAAGGGCTATGGCATTATTAAAGAATTCTATTACTAAAGAGGCAGAAGCCTCATTGGCATTGTTAAATGGATTAAATCTCTCTGGAGAATCCAAGGATTTAGATAAAAATGATCTAAAGAAGCTGTTGAGCGCTAGGCAGGATATTAGCCGTAGTAGCCACAATTTGTTAAAATATTATTCAGGTTTAGTAAGTATTTTCGACTGGATTAACCCCAGGCACTGGTATGATTCAATGTATGAAGATAAATTTAAGCAGTGGGTAGCAAGTAATTATGATGAGAAGATAGCAGGTCCAGCCAAAGAGCGGGCATTAAAAATAGCGCGGCTTGCCCGCCAGTTGGTTGACGCTGACAACCAATTAGTTGATGCTGGCAAATTAAGTGCTGAGGCCAAAGAAGTATTATCACATTTAGCAGAAGTGGTAAAACATGAACAAATGCTTATGGATCTCATTAATACACATAGAGTCAATGTTGTGCGTCGTCTGCCTGAGCAGATGACCGATGCTGATAAAGGAAGAGCAGCATATGATCCTGTGGATAAAACTTTTGAGGTGTCTATGGGTAACTTGGATGGGGCCGGTAGTATGAGCGACTTCACCTTTGACGAGTTTGATTTCTGGCACGAAGCTATGGATCACCGCGTCTTAGACGAGAAGATATTGCCTTTAAAGGGAGCTAGGCGGCCACTGAGCGAGGTTGTGGCTCAGGTTATGTCTTACGCGAGGATGCGGGATAAAGCGTTATCAGGCACTGATGAAGGTAAAAAGATTATTACTACGCCGCGGTCTTACACAGTTTTTAAGCTCGCTGGCATAACTAACGCTAAGCAACTGCGCAAAGTATCGTTGGAAACCATAGCCGAGAGATTGTATAAGAGATATGAAGCCCTCGGTTGGGACTTAGGAAAACAGGGCACGGAAGAGAGTAGGGTTTCCTCGCCAATTATTGAAGGCAGGCCGGATTACCTGGCGGATATCAGCGCTATAGAGAAATCCTCTGCCTCAAGTCCATTAAGCAAGTCTAAATTAGAAGCAATATTAAGCCGGGCTGCAGATTTAAATAAGGCTTATCAAGGGTTACGCCGAGTGGCAAATGTGCAGTTACCTTCTGTTGCCTTTATTGTTGATGATAAATTAATTGAGGAGCTGCACCCTGCTATGCCGGGGGTTATCGGTAAGGCTATCCTTAAAGAGGCTGACTCCCAACTTATCGCCAGGCTGGTTAACCAGCACAATCTATTCATAGCCGACGGGATAGTAGTTCTCCATGCGGGGCGCATTTTGGAAGAAAAAGGTATGAATCGGCAGGCGTTAACAGACAGCACTGCCTATCACGAGTTAATCCACGCCCTAATCGGCACCAGGCAATGGACAGATTTTCTTGACAGGATTTTTGCGGCTGCCCACCCTTCTTATTATCGAGATATCAGAGAAGTTATGCTGCCTTTAGTTTCTGGTGATAACCCCAAAGAAGTAATCCACGAAGCAATCGCCACTGCGCTTACTTATAAGGCCTATCCTCAGAGTCTGCTGGGTGAGAAGATAGTGGTTTCGAGGTTACTGGCTTTATTAGAGAACGACCCGCGGGGTGAAACTTTGCGGCAAAATGTGCTTTCTCCGTTACTGGGAATTATGAACGGCTTTAAGATGAATTTGGATAGCGTTTCTTCGCCGACTAAACTAATTAGAAATATAGGTGGCTCTTCGCCGCTTAAGAAAGAATTGCCAAAGCAGGAGCCGATGAACTTGCCGCCTGTAACTACACAGCCGACCTCTGGCACAGTGCAGCAACCGGGGTCCTTAGTAGGCATAGCAGGAATAACGAAGACAATAAAGACAGAACAGCCTGTAATAGGGCTAATAGATAGGCGAGAGTTATTAGGGGGTGTGTCACCACTGATGCAAGACAAAAACATTGGTATAGGTAATGTCGCTCCTCCGCTGGCTACCCTCAAACAAGTTATCACTTTAGTATTAGTTGCTGGCTTATCCGTAGCCGGTATAATCGCCGCACCATTAATCGGTAGTATCATTGTCGGCTTAGGATTAGTGGGAATAGGGATATTTGCAGCCATAGATGGAATAAGAGCGGCATTAAGAAAAACCGGAAATGCCCGGGGTGCAACCGAAAATACCCAAAATCTAACTTCAGGTTCTGGACTTGAATCCGGAATCAGTGGTTCTAGGTCTCTATCCAGTTCGCCTGCCACAAATAATCCAAAAGAAGAGTTAGAAAAATCCATCCAAGGCATAATTAGTAGTTTTCTTTCCAATGGCTTGATTAGGAAGATAGCTGAGAAGCTCTACGCGGAGCAAGCAATTGTAGTTTCTGAAGATTTCAGAGCAGATATGGATATAGTTAATTGGCAGAATGCCACAGATAGGATATATCAATGGCTCAGGCGTAATTCTGGGTTAGGGATAAGACCGAATATCGCAAATTCAACTGATGAAATGGAAAAGTTTATGCGAATTATGAGGTTTATTAGCGAGGAAATCAAGAAAGACCCAGAGCTAATGCAGCAGGCAGAGATGTTGAAGGGGCTTTTAGGACGTTTACCATGGTATGCGTTACCTTTCGTATTGTCTGGTGCCTACTCTTCTGAAGAGACAACGAATGCTGAAACCGCCGCCCAGAACCAAAACGTATTAACAATACAAGGTGAGATAAGAATAATAAGGGAAGGACAGGAAGCAGTAAAAGAAGTAGTAGGAGCATTAGAAAAGAGAGTAAGTGACTTAGAAGAAGGAAGAATAAGTGACAGTCAGAAGTTGCTTGTAGATACCTCACTCAGAGAATTAATTTTGAATAAAATTAAAGAGGTTATAAGGGATTTTCGTGGGGAGAAGAGCTTAAAAGAAGTAGCAAGCGAAGCAATAAAGTGGTTTATGGAGAGGGAATCTGAAAGAAGTAAGAAAATATTAGAATTAGCAAAGAGTCTATTGCAAGATAAAGGGCCGGGATTTGAAAGAGAAGAAGTTGAGAATTATGTTGTTGATTTGATCAATTATTTAGTTGGGTCTGAGCAAGCAAGAGAAGAACTAAGACGGGAAAAGGAGCGAGCAAAAGAGATAGAAGAAGTCAAAGAAACAGCAGCAACAGCCAAAGATACAGCCAGCGAAGCCAAAGAGGAAGCGGGGAAAGTCAGAGAGGTAGTGGAAGAAGAACTTATTAGGGCAAATCCAGCATTTTGTACAAGTTTTGTTATTTCTAGAATGGATACTGGAGCAGGAAAGCTATTTACGGAAGGAGAGAATAGACTAAGAAGCAAAGGCAAAAAGGTATTATTGGAAAACGTGAAGGGATTGACTAATGGTATTATTAGTCCACATGTTTTCTCTGAGGATGAGTTGCGCAATATGCCTGAAGATCAGTTGAAGTATTTAGGATTCATTATGGAAACAGGCCCTGGCGAACGTCATACTTTTCGTGCTCGGAAAGTAACTAAGGACGGAATCGAGGTCTACATGGAAAGTAACTCTAATGGCGACGGTAAAAAAAGTATTAAAACTACAGTAATCCCTTGGCATGTATTGGTGCAGAATGAGAAAGGTAAATACATTATTTTACGCCATAAGAAAGGTCAAGGAGGAAAAGAGCTTACTGATGAGGAAGCGATAAATAATTCTAAAGATAAAGATATGCTAGGCCCCGGAACTAATAATGGCGGTGGTTCAACTGGTGGTGGTTTCAGCGGTGATGGTGGTGCAACAGATGGTCCAGGCGGAAGAGGCGAAGGTCTAAAAGGCGCTGACCCAGACGTTGCAATGCCTGGGGCCGGTTTAGTCGGCCCTGGCGCTGGAGGTTCCAGCCCATTAGGCAGAGACGCAGATAACGAGGGGTACAAGAATACCAGTAATAGCGGCACACCTTTCTTGCCACCTAATCCCGTTGCTCCTTATGCCAGCAATAATAATGGAAATAATGGCAATAATAGCGGTAGGGGTAAGGGTAGCTCACCATTAGCGCATGAGAAGAATGGGTTAGATGAAAATAATAACGTAAAGACAGGTATCTATACAAATAAAGAAGGATTAGAGCCAAATCCTGTTGCGAAATTTAGGGCAAATGATTCTGCCCCGCCAACAAATTCATCTAAGGGTAATAGTTCTTTTTCTGCTAAACTCCGCAATTTAAAATTAGCTGTTGTCCTGTCCGTCTTATTGCCAATATTTACTTTCATTAATTGTTCAATTCATAATCCCGCTAAAGCCCAAACGCCCAATTTAGCTCCATCATACCAAATCACTAATATTAATAGACAACCTCCGCTTTCAGCTATTCCGCAGATAATTAACGAAGGCGAAGCTAAAGCGCCGGTTGCCTCTGAGCAAGCTAGAGTCGAAGAGCAAAAGCCAAACAAAGCATTAATTAATAGGACTTACGAGCCAGCAGTATATGCTCGATATAATCAAGACGGCAAGACTATAACCGTTAAAGTCGGCGTCTTCTCACCCAAAGAAGGAACAAAATTATTTACTATCGATGGCAAAAAAGTCTATATTTATGATAATACCCTCTGGAGATTTGCCGGCGATGAGTTGGAAGCCGAAGGCAAAGAACTGACCACACCCACGATTATAGAAAAAATAAATGAAATAATTAAAACAAATCCGGAAGTTGAGAAGAGAGATTCTAAAGGCAACATTATTCAAATAGGCGAAGAAATTGGGGTTAAAGCGTCAGTTGAAGCAGCAGAAAAGTTGGTTCCTGGGTTTAAGGCTACCGTAAGAAAAGCTGAAGAAGCGCAGCTACAGCAGGCCAAAATACAAGAGATAGTTGACAAGATAAACGCCGCCCAAGCTTCTGAACAGGTAGAGGCGGTCATAAAAGCAAATCCCGATTTCGTTAATAGAGTTGAGATAAAAGATGCGGTAACGAAGAAATTAGAGGCCTTAAGACAGACAGGGAAAGGCTCCACAGCCATATATTGGATTCTTGGTGCTGCTGCTGTTCTTGTTGCAGGAGCCTTAGAATATATGAAGAATAGAGCGAAAAGAGGCGAAAGAATAGGTAAAGAAGGACTAGGAGTTGAAGCATCAAAGACGCCAACTCCGGAAGAGCCGCCAGCCGCAGAAGCAGAAGCTGCAAGAATAAAAGCTGGACAAGAAGCACAGGAATATATTAATAAAGTACAAGGAATTATCAGTGAATTAGATAAGCTTTCAAAGGCCGAAGACAAGATAGGGCTTGAGGAGTTAGTTCAGCAGTGGCATAACTTGCAAGACGGGTTAGGCGAAAGCACAAAATCATTTGGTAATATAAAGGAAACAGACGAAAGATTTTCCATTGCCTTAGTTAGAGCAGCCAAACGGATCAAGGAAGATGAAACAAGAAAAGCCGCAGAAGCCAAGGAAGTTGATCAACTCAATGTTCAGAGAGAAGCCAATATAAGAGCTGAACAGGAAGCCCGGAAGGCATTACAGGAGAAAGCAAATGAACTGCGCGCTAAGTATAAAGATAAAATAATTGGATTTAGAGCAAGCGGACATGAAATAGAAGGAAGAGTAGATGCCGTGGTTATTGAGGGTTCTGATATTTACTTCTATATGGATATCGGTGAAGGAAAAGTACAGAAGGTTAAATGGACCTCTCAAGCTAAAGAAACCTCCTCGCCCATCAGAGAGGTTCCTATAAATGTAAATACAGTCTCTGTGAATTTATTTGAGACTAATAACTCTCAAAATAGACCCGCAGTAAAAGGTTTAAAGGCGCAATTAGAAAAACGCCAAGTTTCATCCGCTATTGTTTTAACAAGTAATAATACTCTCACACCAATGATGAAAGAAATGGGCATTAATAGTATTAATCATCCTATCAAGGGACCTCCTTCTCTTATTGTTTTTGTTCTCGGCTCGGCAATTAGTATATTAACAAAGGGTCAGGCAAAACAAAATAATGAGGAGGTCAGAAATGATGTATCTACAGACAGAGGGTATCAAGAAATTCGAGATGGAAATGAGAATACTGGAAGCACAGTACGCAAGGGAAAGATTAGGGGAGATGCGGGAGAATTCTCTGGCAGAAAGATACCAGATAGACCAGCAACCCCAATAAGTAGTCAAGATACTAAAGGTAGAGAGCCTAAAGACGCTTCAGCGCAAGGCTATTCTAAAGAAGAAATAAGCGCTAAAGTCAGAGAATTAGGCGGAATAGCCGGAGGTAAATTTGAGCTACTTAATCCTTCCTATATTATAGGATTATATAGAATACCTATATATATAGTAAGAAAGTTACAGGAAAAAGGTATGCGGTTTGCACGTGCTCCACCGGCTTGGGATCTCGGTGTAGCCAACTATGTTGAAAATGGAATCATTTATATTATCCTTCCTGAAAATTCCTCAAAAGAAGATGTTATCGCTGTCCTTTATCCGGAATTAACCCATAACGAAATTAAAAATTTAACCCAGCCGCTGCTGGCTTCCTTATCCCGTGGCATAAACATAAGGAAGTTATTTGCGGCTTTGTTGTTATCAAGGGACTCTCGGCTCCAATACCTCTGGAGACTGACCCCCGAGAGTTCCCTTGGTACAACTGTAAAAGGAGGTGTGCCATGGTTAAGATCAGATACGAAGAACTGGAGTTTGACCACATTGTGGAATTTGCTAAAGACCGCACGGTCTTCGCAGCCGCTCGCGAGAATGGTAGCGGTCATCTTAGGCTCTTTCTTATTAATGAGTCTACTGGCAACGTCTATACCCGTAATGGCCGGGTTGACTCTTGGGAAGAGCTTTATAGTAGCAACCGCGACACTATCATTGCTCGCATTAATGCAGCGCGCAACAACCACATCCCCGTTTATAGGATCAACGGCTCGCACAATAGTTAAAGGAGGTAAGCGAGCCGCTGATTCTTCCTCTAGCCCGATGGGCGCGTATGTGACCACTATGGGAAGAATGCTTTCTCGTGCGCGAAACCTGTTGATGCACTCTTATGTAGAGGCTTTGCGGGTTATCATGGATATGCTGAAGACCATCTATGATAGTGATATCACCAGAAGACCGGATGAATCTTCCGGTGTAGGTGCGGCAATGGTTTTGCCTGCTGCTTTCCTTTGGTATTATGGAGGTGCGACTGTTTCATATGGCTTTCCTATTACTGCAGAGACGATTATTAGCTCTCTGATTTACCCCGCTGTATACTTGGCTACGAGAAAAGGATGGGCCTTCGAGAGGATGCTGGGTAGGGTAGAAAGGCAAGTCAAGAAGATTAAGCGGAATGGTCCTGTCGCCGGTTCTGCGGACAACAAAGTAAATGCCGCCTCCAGCCCCTTTGACTCCGGATTAATCAAAGGCATACCGGTCATTGGGAATCCAGAATTAGAAAAATTATATGACGGCTTAATTCCTAGCATACGTGGTTATATCTCCAGACCTGCCCAATATTTCGTTATTGTATTTGACTTAAATAGCACATTAGAACAAGGGAAAGCTTTACGCTATACCTGGAAAGAGTTAGAACAGGCTCTTAATTGGTTGAAAGAAAAACAAGGCGCACATATTTTATTGATTAGCTCTACTGCCTGGGATAAATATTCAGTTGATAAAGGCATAATAGCAGCAGTCGGCTTAAATCCAGAGGATGGCGAGAGATTCATAAAACTATTTTCTGCCATTGCTATATACGGTAGCACAGAAGACACATTACATTGGAGAACATTAGTCAACGGAGAAGAATCCCAACATCCCATTGGCCGATTCGGAGAAAATATTTTAGCAAAACCAGAAAGCACTAAATCCTTTATTCTAGGTGAACTTTTAATTAAATTGAATATACCGGGCGTTCCAAGAATTGTCAGTGTTGGCGATGATCCAGTCCATGATGCCATGGGCACATTTATTCATGTAAAAGACCTTAAGAGTATCGCTGATTTAACTAATTTAATTAAGGCAATCGAATCCTCCAGCCCGCTGGAAAAGGCTAAAGTTAATAAGGGCAAGGCCGCTGCACGGGGCGCATTAGTTGCAGGATTGATGTTTTCAATAGTAGCTGCGGCTGCAATTAAGGCCTTCTTCTTATTCCCGGCAGTCATCATGGGCGTTATCGCAGGATTAATAGCGGTACCGGCAATTTATTCCGGCGTCTTGTTCTTCTCCCAAGGCATACGTATTGCACATGCATTAGCCAAGCACGGCGGCATCCGCGGTTCACCTAGATTCACTACTCCCATTGCCTATGTTAAAGAGGGTAAAGTACACTATGATTCCGCTTTCTCCAGCCTCAATACAAGAGTAAAAGACAGCATCCGTCATGACCACGAATACGCCCACCTTAAAGGCAAAGGCGAAATCGCAGCATATCTTGCTCAGGTCTTAGGTTTCTTCGTGCCCTTGACATTGAGAGTGAAATTCACCAAGGTATCACCTGAGTCTAGGTCTGTAAAACCCAAGAAACTATCCACGCCAAAATGCATTATCGTTGCGCTTCTGTTTGTCGCTACTATGATGGGTGCTTTGTTTGCTGAGCCGACGAATAGAGCTGCCAAGAATGCTACGAATATGTTCGCTTATAATGCATATGAAATGCGCATAAAGGATCATAAAACAGCTTTGCAAGAGTTAAACGAAGAGTGGCTTAAGGCTTTGAAGGATAGCGAAATAAATGATAGCGAAAGCAAGGCAATTGAGGAAATGGCGCTCAAAGAAAGAGAAACTGCGTTAAAGGCAAAGAAGGCAGAGATTGATTATCTCAATATCCTTAAAGCAAACGGAGAGGAAAAAGTAGCCTATACCCATACAGAACAAGTTCCCGTAGACGCGCTTAAGAATATATTCTTCGTCCTGCCTCCTGTCGTAGAGGTGGAAAAGACAGAAGAGAAGAATATCGGCGCGGCAATAGCCGAGACGCAAGAGGCAGTGGAAGCTTTAACTATAAAGGCGTCCCTAAGTTGGATTTACCGGCAGCAGTCTGCCAAAACCGGATTGTTCGCGAGTTATCAAGTTACCGATGATTCCTTTAAGAAGACGCAGAATTTCGACCTTACCAATTTTGCCGTTACCTATGACCAGGCCCTTTGCGCCATGACAATGGAAAAGGCGGCAGCGCGCAGAATATTTGATTTCTATAAAGATAAAGGCATTCCCTATACCGCATATGATTCTGCAACCGGCGAGGTAAGGGAATGGAATAAGATGACCGGCCCTGTCCTTTGGTTGGGTATGGCCATGGCCCATTATACGATGGCGATAGGCGACAAGACATACCTGCCCTTAATGGAGCAGTATGCTGATTTCGCTATCGGACTTCAGCAGAAAGACGGACGTATCTTAGGCGGCCCGACGTTTGACTGGACATCTACGGAACACAACCTTGATGCATCAGTTTATTTTGAAATGATGTATCGGATAACCGCAAAAGCCAAATATGCGCAGGCGCAGAAAAAGGTCGACCAATGGCTTGCTACCAGCGCATATAATGCTCAAGAGGGCAGATTTAACCGCGGGCATAATGATAATAATTTCGCTACCGATACCCATACCTGGGCAGTCCTAAGAAAATTGGCCAATCCGAATTCGTTGCCCGGTATTGATGCCAATAAGCTTATGGATTACATAGAGAAGAGATCCAAGGCCACGTGGTCTAAGGGTGAGATAAGGGTAACAGGTTTTGATTTTGGCTATAGACAGAAAGAGATTTCCGGGGAATGGACTGCGCAGGCAGCGAGCGCATATATGGCTATGGGAGATACCCAGAAAGCAAATGCATACCTTGCAGAATTGGAAAAACTCAAAGTCAACGGAGCAATTCCTTATGCCACCTCTATTGTTGATACCACACATGGGTGGGTTGCCAGTACATATCCTTCCGTTGCCAGCACAGTTTGGTATATATTCGCAAAGTTAGGCTTCAATCCTTTTGTCATTAAAGTAGCAGGTGAACAAACGCAGCAGCCCAAGGCTGAAACGCCGGCCGTACAACAGTCTACTAAGGCCGAAGCTCCGACTGTGCAGCCCACAGCTAATACTCCTGTAGCAAAACCGTCTATTCCAGAAGAAAGGCCTGCGGTAATAGAGCCTATCAGGACCGATAAGCAGCCTGTTCAGGCTTCCGAAGCGCAAGCTGCCAAATCCGATAATCCCGTAGAGCTTAAGAAGGAGACAGAAATTACGAATGCCAGAGCTGAATTGGAAAAAATTCAAAAAGAAATTAAAGAACAGAAGGAGCAGCAGGTAAAGAGACTAAATGATTCAAGTAATGACTATGTTTATGCCCACAAGATGAGTTTTAGATTAGAGCGCGAATTAACCGTTAATCAGACCGTTGCAGAGCGGGATAAGGCTGTTGCAGGATCGAAAAATGAAAAAGAGTCTCCGCTGGGATTTGGTTTAGGATGGAATTGGAGCAGATCACCCAGCGCAATCAAAACATGGGAATCTAAATTCACCTTTTTGGGCGAGCATTTTTATCTGCATCTTCTTGTTCCTTCCAAATACGCAACCATGTTTGAAACCTTGGATATGATTAAAGGGTTTTCGAATCTTAAGTTGCCGGGGTATTTCTTCTTTGCTGACAGCATACTCGGTATTTATAACCTCTTGCAGATGAATAAAGTTGACCCGAAAGCAACAGGTGGTGTCTGGCTTACTCCAGAAGTAAATCTTTTATATAAGAAAGGCACCTTTATTGCCAATCCGAAAGTAGAGAACAACGAATTCACTGATGTTACTAAAGCAAACTTCTATAATATTACTATTACCAGCGCTATCAGGGATTTGCCCAGAGAAACATTAGGCAGGCTTCCTCTAATCGGCAAATTATTTGGAGATTACAAAGAACAGGCAGTCTGGGAAAAGGCAAAGTACCCGGCAGTGGTAGTGATTGGTCAGGATGAAGCCTTATTCTACGTTTCCGCGCTAAAAGATTCAGACCGCAACCACCTCTATTATATCGAGCGTAAAGGCGAATGGGTGTATGGATATATGGTGGATTTAAAGGTGGATTTAAAAGAAAAAGAGCCGAAGAAATATGAAGCCTTCAGGTCCAAAAGGTTTTTGACTCCGGAAGGCGCTAAAGAACCAGTTACCAAGCAGTTCTGCGAAGATTTCGATTTATGGCAGGATGATAATACCATCCACGTGATACCGACTAACTGTATGCTGGAGCAGCTGGAAAAGCAATTAATGGTGTATGGTGGTGTTGACGCGGAAGGAAGGAAAATCAAAGGCGGCATTATTCATCCGGTTACTGGAGAAGTTTTAGAAATTCTATACGATACTACGCCTTGGACCGTAGAGCAGAACTATCCGTATAAGCGCGAAGGCTTGGATTTGGTAATTGAGAAGGATGAAAAAGGAAATATTAAAGAATCAAAGGCAAATGTTGACCCGAGCAAACAATTAGGCACCTGGCCTAATGGCGAACCGATGTTCGGCGTAGTAGTGTATAGCCAAGTTGGCGCAAACGAAAATTACTGGTTCAACAGAAAAGCAGATAATCTCAATGAGCTGGCCGGAGATGTCTTGATTTACAGCCAAGACGGAAATTTTGAGATGTACCGAGAGGTAAAGGTAAAGCCTGAATTAAAAACAATTAAAGATATGTTGATAGCAAGGGGCATTAAAGAGGAAGAAGTAAAACACAAAAAAGTAATAATTAAGGCTGTTTACTCTGATGAAAGGATTGTAGATATAGAGCTGCCGCTTAATGCCGAAGTAGTGCTGGATAAACAAATTGTGGGCGGCTGCTTTGGCATTTTTGTGCCTAAGCCCGACCGCCTGCCGCTTGCCCGCGTGATTACCAAAGGTGGAGTTTATTACCTGTATAATGAAAAAGAAATTCGCGCCATACCTACCGTAAAGTTAGAAGTCAAAAAAGGCAAGAAAGAGATTGTCTGGAAAGGTGAAGGAAGCAAAGAGAAGAGTTTGGAAGTTAAAGACGGCACAAGGTTAGTAACATCAGGATTTGGTATAAAAGAAAAGGAGTTCGGTATCTTGGATTACGGCGCAAATATAGAGAGCCCTTATGAACTTATAGGAAATAATAACTTTGGCGCAAGTATTGACCAAGAAGGCAATATCAAAGTGCATCCTGAATGGCCTTCAGTCAGCAAGAAGGCAGAAGTAGTGGTCCCAGTAGAGAAGGAAGTAGTTGTGCCAGAATCCATTATTATCACCAATAATGTCCAAGAAGCGCAGAAGAACTTCATCGAGTTTACCCGTCAGGCATTGACATTAATTAAGGAAGGGTATGTTGGGAAAGTAGAAGATGCTATTAAGGTTGCAGCGGATTGGTTTGGGGCGCGGTATGCATTATCCCACAAAGAAGAATTTAAAAAGTCGGGGTTGTCGGAGGAACAAATACAGCAACAGCTGCAAAGTTTATCCGCCGAGTTTGCAGAGCTGCTTTATAAGATACAGCGCGAACCCCGGATAGCTTCGACAATAACCAGTGATGAGCAAATCGAATTATTAGGGAAAATGGTGACAGACTCGCGGTTACTTAAGCAGAAGAGAGATGCGTTTGTTCAGACTCAAAAGACGTACGAAGAAACCAAGATTGAATTAGAAAGACGTTATAAGGAATTCAAAGAAATAGGATTAAGGAATGTGGCGCAGGCAGTCAAGCAGAGCACTCAAGGGCTGGAAGAGAGCAAGGTAAAGATGGATGCCCAGTATTCAATCGAAAACTGGCTTAACCAGATTGCCCTTGAAACCGGCATGGATTATGACGCCTTAATCAACCAGCTGCAAGACAGGCCAGAAGGCGTGAAATTAGAAGACGCCATCAGCCAGATAGTCGGCAATTATTTCCAGAAGCAAATCAGCGACGCCAATAAATTATTCGCGGATAACCAGCAGTCAATAACAGAACTCTCCGCCAAGATTAGCGCCATTGACAAGGCCATTGAGCTTTTGAACAGGCTCGGCAGGCCCAGCGCCAATCCGTATCAAATCACCCAAGGCGATATCAATGATGCCAATGCGAAACTCCAGCAGGCCAAAACCACCAAGAACGCATTAGAGCACCTCGGCCAGTCAATAACTAATCCGTATAAATTCACCCAAGGTGATATTAATGATGCCAATGCTAAACTCCAGCAGGCCAAGGATACCAAGAGCGCGTTAGAACAAATGCAGAAATCCGGTGATTATACTAATATCGGCGACTTCATCAATTCCCAGTCCCAGATTAACGAATGGCGCAGCTACTGGAACAGCGAAAAGACCAAGATTACCAATGAGAGCATACCTTACTGGCAGGCAGAGCTTACCAAGG